>Ga0209936_1000956_pt1 | contig 16172 bp, 15 predicted proteins | sample SalPonR1_A_D1_MG_FD_185694 | JGI IMG/M metagenome (GOLD analysis project Ga0209936, IMG submission 185694) | Salt pond soil microbial communities from South San Francisco under conditions of wetland restoration - Salt Pond MetaG R1_A_D1_MG... ... | reverse complement strand
AAGAAGGCTCATGAGATATGCATTGAGAGCGGAGCGGCGAGAGTTTGCTCTGTAATAAAAGTCGACTATAAATCTGAGGGCGTGACGATGAATGAAAAAATCGGCAAATATAGAGAATAGGGCTGCCCCGCTGATTCTCGCGGCGGCGCTTCTTGCCATATGGCAGGTTGTTGTAGACACAGGGCTTGTGAAGAGGTTCATACTGCCTTCGCCTACGGATATCTTCTTCGCAATTTTTGAAATATTTCCGGCAGTAAAGGGCCATATGGCGGTTACGATCTATGAGGCTTCGCTGGGATTTGCAGTTGCCATAATATTGTCACTCATACTGGCGATACTGATGGACAGCGTTGAATGGATAAGAAAATCCCTGTATCCTTTGATTGTCGTTTCGCAGACGGTGCCCATAATAGCATTGGCGCCGCTTTTCGTCATATGGTTCGGACTGGGCAAGCTTCCCAAGATAATAGTTGTTGTTTTGGTTTGCTTTTTCCCCATAGTGGTAAGCCTGCTGCAGGGGCTGTCTTCGGCAGATCGCGACATGGTGAATCTACTTAAATCAATGGGGGCCAACAAGTTTCAGATTTTCAGGATGGTGAAATTTCCGGGAGCATTGGTCAGCTTTTTCTCTGGGTTAAGGATAGCCGCCACATACTCTGTAATGGGAGCGGTAATAGGAGAGTGGCTTGGAGGAACCGAAGGCCTTGGAATATACATGCTTAGGGTAAAGAACACCTTTGCCTACGACAAGGTTTTTGCAGTCATAGTCATAATAGTGCTTTTGTCTATGGCCTTGTTTAAGATTATTGAGTGGGTTGAGTATGTTGCGACCCCTTGGACCCGCTCAGACTGACGAGAAATCATAATTTCTTCGTTGTCTGCACAAAACCGTCTAGTCACGTATTATAAATACGCTCCGGCGACAGATTTTGCTTGACGCCTTGAACTGAAGATTTCTCGTCAGTCTGAGACATTATAAAAGAAATCATAATTTCTTCGTTGCCTAAAAGGCAGTGGAAAGTAGAAAGTTGGAAGTGGAAAGATAAAACAAGAAACAAAATGGACTAAAAAGGGACAGACATTTTTTAGTCCATTCAAAAGCTTCTCGCCAGTCTGAGACATTGATAAGGGAAATCATAATTTTTGCCTTGCCTGAAAGGCAGTGGAAAGTAGAAAGTTGGAAGTGGAAAGAAAAAGCCAAGAAAAGATATCAGGAAAAGCAGTAGAAAGTAGAAAGTAGAAAGAAAGAACAAAGGCAAAAATAGAAGAACGGTGATTAAAAGCAGAAAATCATTGAAATGCATTTATGTTTTGAATGTATTTAAGCTTTAACGCTTTTGTATCTACTGACAACTGACAACTGAACACTGTTTTTCAGCTTGCAACATGCATTTTGTACTAAGAACTCAAAAGCTTTTGATTATTTTTTCTTTTGCCTTTTATGTTTTTAAGTTTTTTCTTACTACTTTCTACTTTCCACTTTCCACTTTTAACTGTTTCTAAATGATTTGCGCAAATCATTGATATATAGAAAACCAAACCCAAAAACCAAACTAATAGAAGCAATGGAGGATATAAAAATGAAAAATCGTTTCATAAAACAAATTGCAATTGTCTTGGCTGTTGCCATGATTATAGGCCTTATGGCAGCATGCACTGAAAAGGCCGTGGAGGAAGCGCCGGCCGAGCAGGCGCAGCTGGAAGAGATCACAGTTCTGCTGGACTGGGTTCCCAATACAAACCACACGGGACTCTATGTTGCCCTTGAAAATGGATACTATGAAGAAGAAGGATTGAATGTGGAAATCATCCAACCGTCCGAAGGCGGAAGCGCCGACCTGGTGGCTGCAGGACAGGGTGAGTTTGGAGTGAGCTACCAGGAGCAGGTCACTTATGCAAGAACTGCTCAGACGCCTCTGCCGATAAAGGCCATAGCGGCAATAATTCAGCACAACACTTCCGGTTTTGCGTCTCCTGTTGACAGGGGCATCGAAACTGCGGCCGATTTCGAAGGCAAGAAATATGGCGGATGGGGATCACCCATGGAAATAGCCGTTCTCAAAGCTCTAATGGAGAAAGAGGGAGCCGACTACGAAAAGCTTGAAATAGTTGACATAGGAGCCGTGGATTTCTTTGGCGCCGTTGAAACTCTTGTGGACTTCACATGGATTTATGAAGGATGGGACGGAGTAGCTGCCGGCCTTAAGGACTATCCAATCAATTTCATCAAGCTGCAGGATGTGGATTCCAATCTCGACTTCTACACACCGGTACTGATAGCTGAAGAGTCATATCTTGAGGCTAATCCCCAAACAGCTAAGGCCTTCATGAGGGCTACTCGAAAGGGATACGAGTTTGCGATTGGAAATCCCGATGAAGCCGCAGACATTCTTGTAAAGCATGCCCAAGAGATTGACCCTGACTTGGCAAAGGCGAGCCAGGAGTATCTTGCAGGCGAGTACAGGGCTGAAGCGCCTGTATGGGGAGTAATGGAATCTGCGACATGGAAGAATTATGGAGACTGGATGTATGAACAAGGGCTTATTGAAAGCGAATTGGACGCAGAGAAGGCATTCACTAATGAATTCATCGAAGAGTAAAAAGCTTAAAGTTGAAACATCACATCTGAATATGAGATACGAGGGGAATCCAATCCTTTCAGACATTTCTATAAATCTTGGGGAAAAGGAATTCGTGTCAATCCTGGGACCGTCGGGCTGCGGCAAAAGCACCTTGTTCAACATAATTTCGGGATTGCTTGCGCCTGAGTCGGGAGATGTTTTAATCGACGGCGTTTCACACATGGGAAAATCGGGAAGAGTCAGCTACATGCATCAGAAGGATTTGCTTCTCCCCTGGAAGACGATTCTTGACAACGTATGCATACCGCTTGTTCTAAAGGGCGAAGACAAAACCGAATCCCATGAAAAGGCGCTCGGATACTTCGAGCTGTTCGGTTTGGATGGTTTCGAAACAAAGTACCCGCATCAGCTTTCAGGGGGAATGAGGCAGAGGGCGGCCCTTCTGAGGACATATTTGTTCTCGGACGACATAATACTGCTTGACGAACCGTTCGGGGGGCTTGACGCCATAACCAAAAGGAACATGCAGGCATGGCTGCTTGAAGTTCTTGAGGCTCTGAATGCTTCCGTTTTCTTCATAACCCACGACATAGAAGAGGCCATACTGCTTTCGGACAGGATATACGTACTGTCCGAAAGGCCGGCCCGGGTAAGCATGGAAATACCGGTGGACATGGAAAGACCCAGAAGTCCTGAAATTGTGACAAGTGCAAAATTCAACGAGATAAGAAAACAAATCCTCGAGCTTCTGAGGTAGAAAGGCAAAAGCATGAGTTTTTTCGATATCGAGGCGGAAAGCTACGATCAATGGTATGAAACCCCCATGGGCGGATTCGTAGACGAAACCGAAACCGCCTTGGCCTTTAGGCTGTTCAACCCGGTTCCGGGGAGCGCGCTGCTTGACGCGGGCTGCGGAACAGGAAATTTCAGCTTAAAATTGGCGGAAAAGGGAGTAAGGGTAACGGGCGTTGACATATCGGAAGAGATGATGTCGATCGCCAAAAGAAAAACAGCGGAAGCAGGTTTTCGTATTGACTACAAGTACGGAGACCTCTACGAACTTCCTTTCGGGGATGAAAGTTTCGATGCCGTTTTTTCAATGGCTGCATTTGAATTCATAAAGAAGCCCCAAAGAGCTTTCGAGGAGCTTATGAGGGTAGTGAAAAAGGGCGGAATTCTCATGATAGGGACAATAAACGGAGACAGTCCCTGGGGTGAGCTTTACAAGACAAAGGAGTTCAAGGAGAAAACCGTATTCAAGCATGCCGATTTTAAGACCATGGAGGAAATGGGGAAAATCTGTCCCGAGAAACTGGTCGACAGGGGAGCTTGCCTTTTCATGCCGCCTACGGCGCCAGAGAAGGATTTTTGCTGGGAGGTTGAGAAGACTCTTTCAAAAAAAGAAAGGGGGGGATACATTTGCCTGATGTGGAAAAAATGAGTTGCGCGCAAATTTCGTTCGCGCCACTGGGGACTGAAGACATAGAGTCTGCAGTGAGTGAAGTGCTTGAGATCATCGAGTCTTCGGGAATGAAGCATGAAACGGGCGCAATGTCTACAATAATATGGGGTACGCCAGGGGATTTGTCCGCAATTATTGAAAAAATACAGACGAGAATGAACGGGAAAACAAAGTATATTATGGATATAAGAATATCCAATACATGCGGATGCGCAAAAGAAGACGGGAAGTGCGGCATATAGCATTTTGCGCTTGCCAAAAAAACATTGACAAGTCTTTGAAGCATACGTATAATAGTCATTAATTAAAGATTCCAGCGATGAAGAGAAGAGTAAATAAGCGTTGAAGTTAAAGCGAGCCGGTGGTGGTGGGAGTCCGGCGACAGATTCCTTATTGAAGAACATCTCAGAGCTTCCGACCGAAATCATGTTTGAAAGTAGGCTCGGACGGTTCCGGACCGTTAACGTCGGCATGCATCGAGCCAAGGCTCCGTGCTTATGAAGTGGATCGTTTATAGATCAATTCGGGTGGTACCGCGGAAGAACAAGTCTTTCGTCCCTTTCAAGGGATGGAAGGCTTTTTTATTTGGGAAAAGAACAACAAAAGGAGGAAAAGAGAATGAAAGGATTGGAACATGGCTTGACAGTTCCTGAGGGCTATAAGACGGAACTGGGATTGATTGAAACCGAGGTGGCAATCAAGAAGATAAAGGATTATTTCCAGAAAGGGCTTTCGGAGGCATTGGAACTTACAAGAGTTTCAGCTCCACTTTTTGTGACGGAAAAGAGCGGTCTCAACGACAACCTCAATGGGATAGAAAGGCCTGTCGCATTCGACATGCTTGACGTAGAAGGCCAAACGGCTGAAATAGTCCAATCCCTTGCCAAATGGAAGCGCTGGGCACTAGGCAAATACGGTTTCGAGGCAGGCAAAGGCCTTTACACCGACATGAACGCCATAAGACGGGACGAGGTTCTTGACAACCTGCACTCGATATATGTCGACCAATGGGACTGGGAAAAAGTGATTGCAAAGGAAGAAAGAAAAACCGGAACGCTCGAGGCAGTGGTAAGGGAAATATACAAAGTGTTCAAGGACACAGAAGAGTACATGTATTCGCTCTATCCTTCACTTCAGCCGGAATTGCCCGAGGAAATTTTCTTCATAACAAGCCAGGAGCTTGAAGACCTTTATCCGGATCTCACCGCCAAAGGCAGGGAGGATGCAATCGCAAAAGAGAAAAAAGCAGTGTTTGTAAGTGAAATAGGGCACGAGCTTGAATCTGGAACAAGGCATGACGGAAGGGCTCCGGACTATGACGACTGGAGGCTCAACGGAGACATAATCTTCTGGAACGGGGTGCTTGAAATGGCTTACGAAGTTTCCTCGATGGGAATAAGGGTTGACGAGGAAGCCCTAAAAGAACAGCTAATGATAGCCGAAGCCGAAGACAGAAAGGAATTGCCTTTCCATAAAGACCTTCTCGGAGGAAAACTCCCGTATACCATCGGAGGGGGCATAGGGCAGTCCAGGATTTGCATGTTCTTCCTCAAGAAAGCCCATATAGGAGAAGTGCAGGCGTCCGTATGGCCGGAGGCAATGCTTGAAAAATGCCAAGAAGCCGGAATAAAGATATTGTAAGAGCAGTGGAAAGTAGAAAGTGGAAAGTGGAAAGGAATAAGTACAGTGGAAAGTGGAAAGTAGTACGTGGAAAGTAGTAAGTGGAAAGAAAAAGCTTTAAAAACAAAAGCTAAGGCAAAAAAGAAAAAGAAAAGAACCGTTGTCAGATATCAGATATCAGGAAAAACAAGGGAAAGAAACAGCAAAAACAGAAAGCAAAAAAAACATGAAATAAACATATAAAATACGATTGCATAAAGCGCCCCAATTTCTTTATTTAAGGAAATCAGGGCGTATTTTTTCGATTTTTCCTATTTTTTTACAGGCTTTTCATTTTGTATCTTTTCCTGACACCTTAATTATATGAAAGTGTTACCCATGTATTGAAACATTTCTGTTCTCTATGTTTTAACCTGCTTAATCCTTTCCTGACATCTGATTACTGATATCTGACATCTGTCCTTATCTATTACAAAACTGAAACATACGGTTACAATCGGTTCATATATAATTATTTGAAGATTTGAGGTGGTAAGATATGTATATCAAATATTTCAAGGAGGAAAAAACATGTTGAATTTCATTGGACAACTAAACCCCGTTGCCATAACAATCGTAGTGGCAATAATAGGCATATTGATCTTTGCTTTCGTTTCATCGATTGTAGTAAAGGGAAAATACAAGGCTTTGGCAAAGGATTTCGGTATAAACAAGTCTTTTGACAACCCAAAGTTCGACAATGCGGTATTGAACCACATTGTTGATGATTTCAGGGCGGCTGCGTCTAAGAACCAGGACACGGTAAACACTCAGGCTATAATAGAGAAAAATTTCAACTTCGAGCTAAAGAAGCTTCAGCTGGGAGAGCGATTCGTCAAGAAATCTGTTTCACTGATGATAATCTTGGGACTTTTGGGAACATTCTACGGATTGACGCTTTCAATTGGAAGACTGGTTGAGCTGCTCACACTCAACGGCGGAGGAGAAGCCCTCGAGAATGTCGATTCTATAGTGAACGGACTGATCAATTCAGTAAAGGGCATGTCTGTTGCATTTGTAACTTCTCTATTCGGTATTGTTTCATCGGTCATCATAACCGTAGCGAATGTATTCAACTCGGTTGAAGACGAGCGCATGGAGCTAATGGTTGAAATAGAGGAATTCCTCGACAACGGCTTGGGAAAAACTCTCATAAAGAGGCCTGAAACGGAAATGATGAAGGCCAACGAACGCATGCAGAATTCAATAGACGGCTTTGGAGATAAAATAGAAAAGAGCTTCAGAGATTTGGCCGGGGAAGTCGGATACAGGATTCTCACAGCTACCGACGGCATAAGCCAATCTGCGGAAACGCTCTATTCGGCAGTTGACAAGTTTGAAAAGTCGCTGAATGATTTTTCTGAAAACACCAGGGATTTTTCGGAATTCAACTATCATCTTAAAAACAACATACAAAGGATGAGCCTCAGTTTTTCGGACTTTTCAGACGACATCAAGAAGAATACGGATGTTCTGAAGGAAACGGTTGACACCTTCAGTGTGGCAAGCGGCCAATAGAAGGGAGGCGGGTAAATCGTGCAAGCTATAAGAAAAAGAAATTTCAAAAAGAGCAATGAAGAGGATAACTTTTGGCCGGCTTTCACAGATATGATTTCGACCATCGCCCTTATTATTTTCTTTCTGATGCTTTTGGCTTTCATACAAAATATCATCACCGGCAAGAATCTCGAGTACGCAAAGAAGCAGCTGATAGACACTCAGGACAGGCTTGAGGAATCCAACATACAGATAAGCAGGGCTGAAAAGAAGCTCAGGCTTTTGGAGGACGACCTGGACGATGTGCTTGCAGAAGTGGAAGAAGGAGAAATAGCTCTTAAGCTTTCTGAACAGCAAATAGAAGAACAAAGGGAGATAATTGCCGAAAGCAACAGGGAACTGGGTGATCTGAGGTCCAAGCTCCAAGGCATAGCAGTGCTTAGGCTCGATGTTCTCAGTAAAGTTAAGAGCTCCATTGAAGAAGAGCTGGGAGTGACAAATCAGGAAGGACAGGAACTTGTTTCAATTGCAGACAACGGCAATATAGTAATAAATGAAGGACTGGTGTTCGACTACAACAAATACGACATCAAGCCCGAAGGAAGGCAGGTATTGACCATGCTTTCTGAGGCATTTGAAAATGTGCTAGACGATTCGGAAACAAGAGTCAACATCGACGCAATAAGCATACAGGGGCATACGGACAATTTGGGCTCTTCGGAGTACAACAGGGACCTTTCATCGAAGAGGGCGTCTGCAGTTCTAAATTACATGATGGATGTCAATCCGGTTCTTGAAAATCAATACGGAGAATATTTTGCGGCAAGCGGCTACTCCGAATTCAGGCCAATAGCGTCCGGATCGAGCGATGCGGCAAGGGCCCAGAACAGAAGGATAGAGATTTCGGTAATACTCAGAGATGCAAACATACAAAATGTAATAGAGGACTATCTTGAGGATTCGATAAAGCCGTTTGAAGAAGAAATAGAAATGTAGGGAAGAGGCAACAGCCTGCAGCATGCAGTGTGCAGTTCACGGAAAAAAATCAAAAACGAAAAAACAATAAAAAAACGGGCATCTCCGCATTCTTGAAAATGAACCGGGGATGCCTGCTTATTTTGCCGTTATCTTTTGTATTTAATCTTTTTCTGAAATCTGACATCTGCTCTTTCCAATGTACTTCCTGCCCGCTGCAAGCTGTTTCTTTTGCATTTGCATTTGTACTTGGTCTTTTACTGCTCACTGCAAGCTAAAAAACAGTTGTCAGGAAATGCAAAAAGCGTTTAAAACTCAAATACATTCAAAGGAAATTTTTTTTATTTTTGCCTTTGTTCTTTTCTTTCTGATTTATTTGTTTTTTGTCCTTAGTGTTTTTACTGATATCTGTTCTTGGCTTTTTCTTTTCACTTACTACTTTCCACTTTTTTCTGCTATCTTTTAACCTTCATTATTGAAGCCACTTCATTTATCATTTCGGATTCCTGAATCTCATCAAGAGCCTTGTCAAGATTTTTCCTTTCGACTGCGTGTGTTATGAAAACCAGCGGCACGGATTTTTCTCCCGGTTTGCCCCTTTGCACAACGGACTTGAGGCTGATGCCGTTTTCACCCATTATAGTGGCGATATTGCCCAACACTCCCGGCTGGTCCTTGACCTGGAACCTGATATAGTATTCGCTCAGGCCTTCTCCAACGCTTATAAGTGAAGACATGTATCCGTTCTTGTTTGCATGCGACACCGACGGCTTTTCCGATATGCGTTTGCCGATTTCCATCACATCTCCAAGAACCGCGCTTCCTGTGGGCATGGATCCGGCTCCCTTTCCGTAAAGCATGAGTTCGCCGACAGCGTTGCCTTTCACGAACAATGCGTTGAATTCGTTGTTTACGCTTGCCAGGGGGTGGTCCTTCTTAAGAAGAACAGGATGGACGTGGAATTCGAAAGTCTTATTGTTTCTTCTTGCAGTTGCAAGAAGCTTTATGATGTAGCCCAATTGCTTTGCGTAATCGATATCCTCTTTTGATATCCTTGTTATGCCTTCCCGTGGTATGTCCTGTGGCGATACTTCTATTCCAAAAGCAATATAGCTCAGTATGGAAAGCTTGAATGCGGCGTCCTCGCCCTCTATGTCCGATGTGGGATCGCTTTCCGCAAAACCCTTTTCCTGGGCCAGTTTAAGTGCCTCGTCGAAATCCATGCCTTCGGCTGTCATTTGAGTCAATATATAGTTTGTAGTGCCGTTGACAATGCCGACAATCTCGTCGAACTTGTTGGCGGAAAGGCTTTGCATCAATGTGTTTATGATGGGGATTCCGCCCCCCACGCTGGCTTCGTATCTTATTTCAACTTCATTCTCGTCGGCTAATTCGCGAAGTTCTTTGCCGTAAGTTGCAATCACGGCCTTGTTTGCTGTGACAACATGCTTTTTGTTTTTTAAAGCAGCCTTAATGTAGCTGTATGCGGGTTCCAGTCCGCCCATAAGTTCCACCACAACCTGTATGTCCTTGTTTTCCAGTATTTCAGCTATGTCGTCTGTCAAAACCTCGGCAGGCATTTCGATATCCCTCTTCTTGTTGACATCGCTTACCAGAACCTTTTTAACGTCGATGCTTCTGCCTAGGTATGAGTCGACCTTCCTTTGGTTCTTGTGGAGTATTTCCCAAACTCCAGAGCCTACATTTCCTAGTCCCAGTATTGCTACCTTTATGTCGTTCATTTGCTTCCTCCGTTTCTATTCCATTGCCAATAAATTTAGTTTTATTACTCCGTCCATGCTTCTTATTTCTTCGGTCAGTTCGTCGAATTCCATATCCATTTGGCTTATGTCGAAGGTGAGGGTCACATTTGCGACTTGGTTCATGGGTATGTTTTGGTTTATAGTCAATATGTTTCCCTTGCTTTCAGCAATCTTGTTCAAGATGCTCGACAATATGCCCGACTCATGAGATAGAAGCAAGGCTATGGTGACTTTTTTTCCGTCCGCCCTTTCCGAGAAAGTGAATACATAGTCCTTGTATTTGTAAAAGGAACTTCTGCTTATGTCTACGGCCTTTACAGCTCCCGTTATCCCTTTTGCCTGACCGGTCTGAATGAGCCTTTTGGCTGTTATCACTTTTTCAAAGATGTCTGGTAGAATTTCCTTGTCTATCAACAGATATTTGCTGGACATTTATCTTGCTCCTTTCTGTCTTTATTAGAAAAACAAATGTGTGCATGAGAAAAACTAAAATCATTATAGCATGTAAATCACGTGTATACAATATACTTTTTTGAAAATCACTCATATAACAATGTAAGATTGATACTCGAAATATTTTTATTTGAAATCGATGAAAAAGAGCCTGCAGACCAGTATTTGCGTCAAAAAAGATTGAATTGTCTGATAAAATCTTATCAATTGTTGAAATCTAATCCCCCGGGCAATTATAATGTAAATGAAAAGTGAATATAGGTATTCGGATGATGATGGCGGGAGTCGATTTCACGATTCAAATGAATGATGGCCGCCAACGGACGATACTCTGGAGAGACCGCCTAGGGCGGCACCGAAGGGGCGAGAAAGATATTCGACAAAACTCTCAGGTAAAAGAACAGAGACGCATAGAAGGCGTGTTCTGTTTTTTGTTTTTTGAAAAAAGTGTACCTGCGCGGATTGGGCAAGAGAGGATAAATTTGGCAGCGGTTTGGTAAAAGCAGTTGTGAGCCTAAGGCATATGGGTATATAAAGTAGCAAGCGGGAATAAACGGCGGAAAGTGTAAGTACAGCGGGCAGCTTTCAGCAGGATGGAAATGCAAACCAATAAAGGAGGGCGAAATATGGATATTTCAAGCGCAAGAAAAACACCGCTTTTCGATGTCTTTGAAAAGTACGGTGGAAAGGTGGTCGATTATGCTGGATGGGCTCTGCCGGTTGAGTTCGAGGGCCTTATACCGGAACATGAGGCTGTAAGGAACGCCGCCGGACTTTTCGATGTGTCACACATGGGAGAGGTTGAAGTAAAGGGTCCCGAGGCATTTGAGTTTGTTCAAAACCTGGTTACCAATGATGTTTCGAAGCTTGAAGACAACCAGATTCTGTACGCGATGATGTGCTACGAAAACGGGGGCACGGTTGACGATTTGTTGGTTTACAAATATGCCGACGACTATTATTTCATAGTCATAAACGCCGGCAATGTGGACAAGGATGTAGAATGGATGAAGAAGCAGAGCCAAGGTTATGACCTCGAATTGACAAACCTTTCGGACCAGACGGCCGAGCTTGCGCTTCAAGGTCCGTCGGCACAGGCCATTCTGCAAAAGCTTACCGGCAAAAACCTTGAAGAGCTTGCATTTTTCTATTGCGCAAGGGATGTCGAGATAGCCGGAGTCAAGTGCCTCATTTCAAGGACAGGCTATACAGGCGAGGACGGTTTCGAAATATATGTCGAGCCCGACAAGGCTATACACATATGGGAGAAACTTTTCGGCGTTGGAGCATCCCAAGGGCTCAAGCCCGTGGGTCTTGGATGCAGGGACACCCTCAGGTTCGAAGCGGCTCTTCCTCTTTACGGGAACGAGCTTGGACCGGACGTTTCGCCGCTCGAGGCGGGACTCGGATATTTCGTCAAGCTTGACACAGACTTCATAGGAAGGGACGCGCTTGCCAAACAGAAGGAGGAAGGCCTCAGGCGAAAGACTGTCGGATTTGAAATGAAGGACAGGGGAATTCCAAGGCATGGATACAAGGTTTACGCAGGAGAAAATGAAATTGGACACGTTACAACCGGATATTTCTCTCCCACACTCAAAAAAAGCATAGGCTTGGCTCTGATCGATGCGGAACATGCGCACATGGGCGGGACCATTTTGATAGGAATCAGGAAAAAGAAGGCGGCGGCCGAGATAATAAGCAAGCGCTTCTATTCAAAAAAATACAAGAAATAAATGCCGGCAAGCAGCTGCCCGGCGGTTTAAAATACAAGCAGAAGAAAACACAAGGAGGACTAAAGATGAAAGTGATGGAAGGATTCTACTACACCAAGGACCATGAGTGGGTAAACGTTGAAGGAAATGTCGGGACCGTAGGGATTTCAGACTATGCACAGCATGCTTTGGGAGACATAGTTTTCGTCGAGCTTCCGGAGGAAGGCGACGAATTTGAAAAGGGAGAGGCTTTCGGCGCCATAGAATCCGTGAAGGCGGCTTCGGATTCATATCTTCCTGTAGGAGGAAGTATCGTTGAAATCAATGAAAGCCTTGAGGACGAGCCGGAACTTCTGAATGCGGACTGCTACGAAAACTGGATGGTCAAAGTGGAAATAAATGATTTGGCGGAGCTCAACGATCTCATGAACGCCAAAGAATACGAGGAATTCATAAGCGAGGAGGAATAGCATGTTCCCATATATTCCCAACACAAGAGAAGATGAAAGGGTCATGCTCGAAGCTATAGGCGTAGAGTCGATTGACGACCTTTTCGGAGACATACCCGAAGCCTTGCTCCTCAAAAGGCCCTTGGGCATTGGCGGGCCAATGTCGGAGCTTGAAGTTAGAAGGACCATGAAAGAGCTTGCCGGAATGAACTGCAGCGCCGAAACCCATGTGAATTTTTTGGGAGCCGGAGCATACGACCACTACATTCCGTCTGTGGTAACCCACATGGCGGGACGCTCTGAGTTCTATACGGCATACACTCCATACCAGCCGGAGATAAGCCAGGGAACACTGCAGGTCATATTCGAGTACCAGACAATGATAGCCGACCTTACAGGAATGGATGTTTCCAATGCATCGCTTTACGACGGGGCTTCAGCAGTGGCGGAGGCGGCCATGGTCGCCTGCGCAGTAAGCAAGAAAAACAGGATTCTTGTTTCGCAAACCGTAAACCCTCAAACAAGGGATGTTTTGGCAACCTACGCCAGGTTCAGAGGTTTCGATGTTGAGACAATCCCTGAAAAAAGCGGAGTCACCGACCTTTCCAAGCTTTCCGAAATGCTCGATGACGAAACAGCCGGGGTCGTTCTGCAAAACCCCAACTTCTTTGGGAACCTCGAGGAGCTCAAAGATGTAAAGGGAATGTTTACAAGCAAGAAAACCAACTTCATACTTTCGGTTGACGCCATCTCACTTGGCCTCTTCAAGAAGCCTTCCGAATACGGAGTGGACATAGTCGTAGGAGAGGGACAGTCGTTTGGAAACGCACTGAATTTCGGGGGACCCTATCTCGGATTCATGGCTACAAGCAAGAAGAACATGAGGAAAATGCCTGGAAGAGTCGTGGGACAGACAGTCGATGTGGACGGGAAAAGAGCGTTCGTACTGACCCTGCAGGCCAGGGAGCAGCACATAAGAAGAGAAAAGGCCACTTCCAACATTTGTTCCAACCAGGCGCTCAACGCAATGATAGCGACAGCATACCTGATTGCAATGGGCAGGGAAGGACTCAGGGAGGCCGCCGTTCAAAGCACCCAGAAGGCGCATTACGCTTACGAAAGAATATGCGGCCTGGACCGTTTTGAACCCGCTTTCGACAAACCTTTTTTCAAGGAATTCGCAGTCAAGACCGACATCGATCCCGAAACTGTGAGGAAAGCCCTTTTCCAAGCCGGAATAATGGGAGGATATGGCCTGGACAAGGCATATCCAAGCTACAGTGACACACTTCTTTTTGCAGTGACCGAAAAAAGGACCAAAGCGGAAATCGACAAGCTGGTCGAGGCATTGGAGGGGATCAAATGAAGAAATATGACAAATTGATATTCGAACAATCCGTCGAGGGACGGAAAGGATACAGACTGCCGGCCATGGATGTAGAGGAAAAGCCTCTGGTGGATTTCTTCCCTGAAGGCATGATTGAAGACGGGCCGGTGGCGCTTCCCCAAGTCAGCGAAGTGGATGTGGTAAGGCACTTCACGAATCTGTCAAACAAGAACTATGGAGTAGACACAGGATTCTACCCTTTGGGATCATGCACAATGAAATACAATCCCAAGATAAACGAGGACATGGCTTCGCTCCCCGGTTTCTCGGCCCTTCATCCTTGCCAGACGGAAGACACGGTGCAAGGAGCGCTTAGGCTTATGCACGAGCTCGACAAGCAGCTTGCTGAAGTTGCAGGGCTGGAGCGTATGACATTGCAGCCGGCGGCGGGCGCGCACGGAGAACTCACAGGCCTCATGATAATCAAGGCCTATCATGACGAAAGGGAGGACTTTGCGCGGACCAAAATCATCGTTCCCGATTCTGCCCACGGAACAAATCCTTCAAGCGCGCATGTATGCGGGTTCGATGTGATTGAAATCAAGTCCAACAAAGACGGTTCGGTGGATATCGATTCGCTCAAGGAAGCCCTAAGCGACGAGGTTGCCGGGCTGATGCTTACAAATCCAAGCACTCTCGGACTCTTCGAGACTCGGATAAAAGAGATAGCCGACCTGGTTCACGAGGCTGGAGGCCTTCTTTACTACGACGGGGCAAACATGAACGCGATAATGGGCCTTTCGCGTCCGGGAGACATGGGATTCGATGTGCTTCACTACAACGTGCACAAGACCTTTTCGACACCTCACGGAGGAGGCGGACCCGGCGGCGGGCCTGTTGGCGTCAGAAAGGACTTGGTCAAGTTCCTTCCCAAACCCCTTGTGGAAAAAGTGGGCGACAGATATGTCCTTGACTACGACAGGCCGCATTCAATAGGCAAGGTCAAGAGCTTCTACGGCAACTTCGGCGTGCTGGTGAGGGCTTACGCCTATATTCTCACCATGGGGGCCGAGGGGCTCAAGAAGGCCAGCCAGTATGCGGTGATGAATGCCAACTATATAATGCGCAAACTGCAAGACCACTATTATCTTCCCATAGACCAGGTGTGCAAGCATGAATTTGTGCTCGGAGGCCTCAAAAAGGCGGCTCACGAAGTCCATACCATAGACATTGCAAAGAGGCTGCTTGATTACGGATACCATCCTCCGACAATCTATTTCCCTCTCATAATAAACGAAGCCATAATGATTGAGCCGACCGAGAGCGAAAGCAAAGAAACCCTTGACGGCTTCATAGATGCAATGATCAAGGTTGCCGAGGAGGCGGAGGAGAATCCTGACATACTCAGACAGGCTCCAACCACCACGACCGTAAGAAGGCTTGACGAGGTCAAGGCGGCGAAAGACCTGATTCTGAAATACCAGGCGTAACGAAAAAGCGTATGCTGACGGGAGGCAATCATGAGTAAGAAGATAATAATAATAGGCGGCGGCCCAGGGGGTTATGTCGCCGCCATAAGGGCGGCTCAGCTGGGCGCGCAGCCCATCCTGATTGAGAAGAATCGATTGGGAGGCACTTGCCTGAACTGGGGTTGCATTCCCACCAAGGCCCTGTATCGCAGTGCGGAGATAATGAACAATTTCAAAGATGCCGAAAGCTACGGCATAAAGGCGGGAACGCTAGAGCTAGACATGGAGCGGGTCATCGAACGTAAGAACGAAATAGTCGAGAAGGTAGTAAGTGGTGTGGAAAAGTTGATCGAAGGAAACAAGATTCAAACGGTCAAAGGCACGGCAAGACTGGTGGATGGGAAAACGGTTGAAGTTTCGACGGATGACGGGGAAGCGAGCCTAATATCCGGAGACGCTATAATAATCGCAACCGGTTCGAGAGCCGAGAAACCTCCGGTAGAGGGCGCCGACCTGGAAGGCATACTTGCAAGCAGGAGCATCCTCGACCTGAAAGAGATTCCAAAACGCCTGGCTGTCGTCGGAGGCGGAGTCATTGGACTTGAGTTCGCAGGCATATTCAATGCATTCGGATCCGAAGTCACACTCACGACAAGGCAAAGCAAGCTGCTGAGGCAGTACGATTCAGACATTTCAAAGAGACTGCCTTCGATGCTCAAGCGCAGCGGAATGACCGTAATGACAAAGACCACTGCCAAAAAAATCGAAAAGAAAGACGGGATTTTCATCATAAGCCTCGAAGGAAAGAAGGGTGAGAAGAC
>Ga0209936_1000950_pt1 | contig 16199 bp, 20 predicted proteins | sample SalPonR1_A_D1_MG_FD_185694 | JGI IMG/M metagenome (GOLD analysis project Ga0209936, IMG submission 185694) | Salt pond soil microbial communities from South San Francisco under conditions of wetland restoration - Salt Pond MetaG R1_A_D1_MG... ... | reverse complement strand
GGAGGACTTAGAATATGTTTAAAAGTATTCGTTGGAGATTTATTTTAATATATTTTCTTTTAGTATTTTTGGCTATGGCTATAGTTGGATTTTTTATTATAGATAATCTAGAAAGAATCCAGTTGGACAGTATTACTAAATCTATGAAAAGTCATATAACATCTATTATAGCTAGCTCAAGCTATCTTCAAGAGGACAACTTGAGAGACTATAAGGAAGAAATTAAGATGAGTGTAAGAGAGAATATACAAATAGGTTATAATGAAAATTTATATATAATACTAAAGAATTCCGAATTGGAGATAATAGGAAGCACTATTGATAACGTAGTAGATAAAAATCCATATGATGTAAAGAGAGTAAACAACTTTTTATTGGAAGAAGCTTTAATTGGAGAAATAGCTGAAACAATACCACCGGAAGAATACGATGGAATACAGAACAGAGTCAAACATATGGCATATCCCCTTAAAAACCAAGAAGGAGATATAACGGGTATTATTTACCTAACTTATTCCTTAGAAAGCGTATATGAGACTGTGGATAACTCCAAGGTAATGCTTACAAGAGCAACTATGCTGGCTTTGTTAATTACTATAATAATTGGATTTTTTATTGCCACTAGTATTACTAAGCCTATAAAGGATGTAACACTTAAGGCTAAAGAAATGTCTAAGGGTAATTTTGATCAATTTGTCGAAGTAAAATCTACAGATGAAATAGGTCAGTTGGGGATGATGTTCAATTATCTAACAAAGGAATTAAAAAATAGAATTTCCGAATTATCTCAAGAGAAGAGTAAAATAGAAACTACTTTTAATTATATGGCAGATGGTGTTATTACTATAGATCTAGAAGGAAAAGTTATTCATGCAAATCCAGTTTCTAAAAGGATTTTAAATATATATGATGGTAATAAAAACATAGGAAACAGGTTGATATCTAATTTAAGTAAAGACTTATCCTTGGATAATATAGAAAAAAACTCATGGATAGGAGACAAAAAAGTAGAGATAAAAGGTAGTATATATAATATAAACTACGCACCTTATAAAAATGATAAAGATGAGGTGGGTGGTGTAATTTACGTTATGCAGGATATTACAGAACAGCAGAAGTTAGAAGATATGCGTAAAGAATTTATAGCCAATGTTTCTCACGAATTGAAAACTCCTATTACTACAATTAAAAGTTATTCGGAGACATTACTTGCAGGAGCATTAGAAAACAAAGAAACAACTAAGGAATTTATAATGATAATTGATGCTGAAACAGAAAGAATGTCAAGGTTGGTAAAAGATTTGTTAAAACTTTCAAGAATAGAATATAACCAAGAAACTTGGAAAAAAAGCCTTGTAAATCCGGGGAAAATTTTAGATAGTGTGTATAAAAAACTTAGGATTAGAGCTAAAGAAAAAAAACAAAAAATAAATATAGAAATAGATGAAGGTATAGATAGAGTGATTTTTGATAAAGAAGGATTAGAACAAATTTTCCAAAATATAATAGCTAACAGTATAAAATATACTAAAGAAAAAGGAAAAATAGATATAAGTTGCTTTAATGATATGGGAAATGTAGTAATTTCTGTCAAAGATAATGGGATAGGAATTCCTCAAAAGGACATGAGTAGAATTTTTGAAAGGTTTTATCGAGTAGACAAGGCTAGGAGTAGAGATATGGGGGGAACAGGTTTAGGCTTGGCTATAGCAAAACATATATCAGATGATCACAATTCAAAAATAGAGATAAAAAGTGAAGTGAATTCTGGAACTCAAGTGAAAATTTTAATACCATCAGCAAATAAAGATAGTGGGGATGACAATGAAAATAGAGAAATTTAAAACCTTACTGTTGATTTTTCTAATTGGATTATCTATATATCAGACTGGGGAGTTGTGGTTCCAACCTTTTTCTGCATCAGAAAAACCAGAAGAAGAATTAGTAATAGATGAGATATATATTTGGGATAAAATAAAACCTGAAAAAATATCTATTGTTAATGATAAAAATACCACAACTTATAATGAAGAATATTGTGATGAAATTTGGATAGAATTTATAGATGTATTTGAAGACTATTTTAGAGGTGAAGTAGAAGTTTCTCAAATAGACAATTTTGACTTTGAAGGGATAGTAATTTTTTTACCGAATCCTTTACCTAAAGAACTTTTTATAGAGGGGCTAGAAATAAAAAATAATGACTTCAATAATAAAGTTAAATCAATTAAAAATTTTTATATACCTGAAGGAAAGTTGAAGATAATAATCGAAAATAATGAAGGGAATTTTATACAAATTAATTCAGATGTAGAAATTAGTAGAAAAAACATAAATGATATATCTAATAAGATAAAAGAAAATACAGAATTTATTTATAATGAAAAAATAAATGATAGGCCACTAAATATAATTACACCAATAAATGAATATATAATGAATCCTGTTATCGTAAAATCGGAAATAAACATAGAAGACGAAGAATATATAACAGGTATAGCAAAGTCATACTACGATGATAACTATGACTATGTCAGAAAGTCAGTGGAAAGTAACAATAGCGTAAATTATGTTTATAAAAATGAGAAGGTTCTAAGAATTAACAGTGAAGGGCTTTTGGAATTTTACGATACAGCAGAAAATACAATAGGGGAAAACAGTGTTTATATTAGTTTTTTAACAGCTTTAAAATTCACAGAAGATTTTTTAGGCTATCCAGACAATGCTTATTTAGCTGAAGTAGACAGCATTCAAATAAATGGGAATTACGGATTTAGATTTTCATTTGACTATAAAATTTTAAATAGACCTATAATTTTTAGTCAAGTAAGAGAAGAAAGGGCACTGGAAATAGAAGTTATAGGGGAAGAGGTAGTCTTGTATAAGCGATTTATAAGGGTAATCGATGAATCTGATCCATCTTTAATGGAAGAAAAAAAAGCTATGAATCCTATTGATATTTTAAAAGACAATATAGGGCTTTTGGCCATGATAGAAATAGAAGAAGAAAATATAGATTTTAAAGATGAAGAAACAATAGAAAATTCTATACTAGAATCTATAGAAGAAATGTATTTAGGTTATTATGACCCATCAAGAAAATTAAGTGAACAATTGATAAGAAGTGTATGGGTTATGAAAGCAAAGGAAAAAAGATATATATTTAACGCTGTAACAGGGAATTTAGTTGAGATCCAAAATATGGACTGAGGTATAATATGAATTGGAATAAAGCAAAAACAATACTAATAGTAGCCTTTATACTACTCAATACTTTTTTGTTTTATGAAGTACGTGAAGCAAACAATGAAAGCTATGAAGGACTAAATGATGACTTTATAAATCACGTAGAAATAAAGCTTTTAGAAAAAAATATCCATATTGAGACAGAGGTATCTAAAGAAATATATAGAAAACCACTTTTAGAGGTAGAGTATGAGCTTGTAACAGAAGAAGATGTAGTAAAATATATAGGAAAAAATTATGAAGAAGTGTTAGAAAATACTTTGTTTACTAATGAAGAAGGTAGTTATGTTAGAATTGAAAATAATAAGAAATTAATTTATAATATAAGAGATGTAAATGAAAATTTTCAAATCACAAAAGAAAAGGCAGGAAAACTGGTAGATTCCTATGTAGAAAATCAAGAGATAAACTTAGAAGAATATCAGTTGGATTTGATAATAAAAAAAGGCGGTATTTATGAAGTAGTGTATAAAAGAAACTATGAAGGAAGTAAATTGGAAAATGACTATTATATATTTGTAGTAGATAATTTGGGAGTTGCAGGATTTGAAACTCAAAGAATTAATAAAATAGAAGCTAAAGAAGGATTAATAACGGTGACATCAGCCTATGAATCCTTGTTGAGACTTAAAAATGAAAATCCAGAAGAAAAATTCGTAATAAAAAGAATAGAATTATCTTATTATACAGATGAAAACATAGAAGAATGGGAAAACATAGTTAGAGCAAATATGGATCCAACTTGGAAGATAATATCAGAAAGTGGAAATGTTAAATATCTGATAGAAGTTGAATAGGTATTGAATTATTCACCCATTTATTATACTATGAAATTTATAATATATTAGAAGGAAGGAAATATGACAAAGTTAGTAATAGAAGGTGGAACAAGATTAAAAGGCAAGGTAAATATAAGTGGTTTTAAAAATGCAGCTTTAGCAATAATAGCCGGTACCATACTTTCAGATAAAAAGTGTGTTATAGAAAATTTGCCGGTAATTAAAGATGTGGTAGTATATAAAGATATATTGAAAAAACTAGGTGCAGAGGTTGAATTTAATGATAAAGGCATACTAGTTGTTGATGGAAGCGGGATTAAAGATTGTAACTTATTAAATGGATTAACTAAGAAGCTTAGAGCATCTTACTATCTTCTTGGAGCAGGATTGGGAAGGTTTAAGGAAGTAACGATTTCATATCCTGGAGGATGCGATATAGGAGTAAGACCTATAGATCAGCATATCAAAGGACTTGAAGCTTTAGGCGGAGAATTTACCATAGAAGATGGATTAATAAATGTGAAAGCAGATAGATTAATTGGAAATAAAATATATTTAGATGTAGTAACAGTAGGAGCTACTATAAATATAATGTTGGCGGCGGTATACGCCGAAGGTAAAACTATAATTGAAAATGCTGCTAAAGAACCTCATGTAGTTGATGCAGCAAATTTTTTAAATGCCATGGGAGCAGATATCAGAGGAGCAGGTACTGATGTTATAAGAATAAAGGGTGTAGAAGAACTTCATGGTTGTAATTACAGCGTTATTCCAGACCAAGTAGAAGCAGGAACATATATGATTTCGGCAGCTTTAACTAAAGGCGATGTTATTATAAATAATGTGATTCCAAAACATCTAGAGCCTATTACAGCAAAATTGAAAGAAATGGGTATGGGTATTGAAGAATACGGAGACTCTCTAAGAGTTTTTTATAACAAAAAATTAAAACCAGTAAACATAAAAACACTACCTTATCCTGGTTTTCCTACAGATTTGCAGCAGCCTATGACGGTATTGTTGTCTACAGTAGAAGGAGACAGTATAGTAATAGAAAGTATATTTGAAAATAGATTTAAATACATAGAAGAATTATTGAAGATGGATGCTACAATAAAGGTAGAAGGAAGAACGGCGGTAATTAAGGGAGTAGAAAAGCTTAAAGCGGCAGAGGTTAAGGCTACTGACTTAAGGGCAGGAGCTGCTTTAGTACTTGCTTGTCTTGCAGCAGAAGGGACTTCTTCGGTATTGGATGTATATCATATAGACAGAGGTTATGAATTCATAGAAAATAAATTTATGAACTTAGGAGCAAAAATAAAAAGAATAGAAGATATAACAGACAAGTAAATTTAGCTGATGGTAACATCAGCTAAATTCAATAACGGAGGAAAGATGGGACTTAAATTTTGTTCTTTATTTAGCGGAAGTGATGGGAATAGTCAATATATAGAATGTAAAAGCACTAAAATCCTGGTAGATTCAGGAATGAGTGGTATTAAAATACAAAAACAGCTTAAAAATATAGATGTAGACCCTAAGGAAATACAGGCTATTTTTGTAACTCATGAGCATATAGACCATATAAAAGGGGCTGGAGTACTTTCTAGAAGATTTGATATACCAATATATGCAAACGAAAGAACCTGGGAAGCTATGCTTCCTAAAGTAGGAAAAATAAAAGAAAAAAACATAAAGACATTTGAAACAAACAAGGAATTAGCTTTTAAGGATTTAAATTTTAATTCTTTTAATATTCATCATGATGCAGTAGATCCTGTAGGTTTTACAGTGTCTAATAGCAAAAAAAAGATTTGTCTATTAACTGATACAGGAGTGGTAGATGAAAATATTAAAGAAAATTTAAATGATTTTGACTTGTTGCTTTTGGAAACAAACCACGATGTTGAAATGCTGAAAGTAGGTTCATACCCATTTAATTTAAAAAAAAGAATACTATCAAAATTTGGACATCTTTCAAATGAAACAGCAGGATATTTTCTTGCAAGTTTACTTAAGGATAGACAGGAGATAGTATTGTTGGGACATTTAAGTGCGGAAAATAATTTTCCTGAATTAGCCGAAAAAACAGTGAATAACATATTGGAAGAAAAGGGAATAATACCTGGTAAAAACGTACAAATAGAAATGACACATAGAGATAAGGCTGGTAAAATCTATACTTTAAAATAATATTAAGGAAAAATTAAGATAAATCTATTAACCTATAAGTATAAAATATAGGGAGGAGATATTATGGAAAAATATTATGAAGATAAAATAAAAGAAAAACCAGTTAAAATAAAGAAAAATGAAATAGAAATAAAAAATACTGAAGATAAAAAAAGAAAGTCAAAAGGATTTACATCATATATTGTTTTAGCCTTATGTGCAGCTATAATAGGTGGCATGATAGGAGGATATATATTTCCTACATACTTATATGGAAATGTAATACCATTGCCTGAAAAATTTCAACAAAAGATAGAACAAAATGAAAGTACAACAATAAATACTAGTGATAATATAAATTTTGCAGCTGCAGTAGTAGAAAAAGCATCAGATTCTGTAGTAGGAATTACAACGAGAGAGACTTTTAGAGATTATTTTGGAAGTCAGAAGATACAAGAAGGTATAGGATCAGGAGTAATAGTAAGAGAAGATGGATATATACTTACAAACTCTCACGTAATATCCGATGGAAACTCAGATAGTATAGAGGTCTTGTTTTCAGATGGAACTACTTCTTCAGCAGAAGTTCTGTGGTTTGAGTCCTTATTAGACTTAGCTATAATAAAAGTTGAGAGGACAAACTTAAAAGCGGCTGAACTAGGTGATTCAGATAGTTTGGTGGTTGGAGAACCAGTTGTGGCTATAGGTAATCCTCTATCCCTAGATTTAGATAGGACGGTAACTTCAGGTATAGTAAGCGGATTAGATAGGACATTAAGATTAGAAAATAGTGAAATTGAGCCTTTAATTCAAACGGATGCTTCAATCAATCCGGGAAATAGCGGCGGACCATTGCTAAATGCTCAAGGACAAATTGTGGGTATAAATACAGCAAAAATGGTATCAGCAGAAGGTCTTGGTTTTTCAATACCTATTAATGAAGCAAAACCTATACTAAATAAAATTGTTTCAGGGGAAAAAATTGAAGAAGTGTATATTGGTATTTCAGGAGTTGACTTAGATACTTATGAAGAAAGACTTGGAGTTAATCTAAATCCTGAATTTGGAGTAGTGATAGTAGAGATTCTTAAGGATTCACCGGCATATAAGGCTGGTCTTAAAGCTGGAGATATAATCCAAAACATAGATGGATATAGAATAGAAAATATGAACAATATTATCAGAAAACTTTATGAATATAATAAAGGAGATACTGTTGAGATTGAAATAATAAGAGACTCAGAAGAAATAGATATAGAATTAGAATTTGAAGAAAAACCTGAAAATTTTAATTAATTAAAATAGGAGGAAGTAATGAAGGATGTACTTATAGTGTATTTTACACGAACAGGAAACAGTGAAAATCTTGCAGAACAAGTAGGTGTAAAACTGCATGGAGAAATAGATGAAATAAAATCTAAAGTAAAATACCATGGAACTTTTGGTTTTATTCGGGCAGGGTATAGATCAGTTACAAATAAGGTAGACGAGATAGATTTTCAAAAAGATCCTTCAGAGTACAAAATATTAGTAATTGTTTCTCCTATCTGGGCATCTAATATTCCTTCTCCTATCAGGGCGTATATAGAAGAAAATAGAAAAAAAATAGATAAATTTGGTTTAATAATAAATGGTTCAATGAAAGAAAATAAAAAGGCATATGATAATTTTGCGGATCTATTGGGAAATCCCATATCAGAATATGTAGCCGACAACAGCAATATTAACTATGAAATATGTCAAAAAGAGTTGGAGGATTTTTCAGATAAAATTAGATTTGAGCTGGAAAAGGAAGAAGAAAATGAATAAACAATCACAAATATATACTTGTGAGGAACATATAGACCTAGGAATAGATGACTTTGTTAACTATATTAAACAAGCTCCAAATATAGAGACAGTAAAAGATAAAAAATGTGATTATTGTGAAGAAAAAGCTGTGTACAAAATATCTTTAGAAATAAGTATATAGGCTTGTATTTATAATTACTAAGTGGTATAATATGAAAGCTTAATCCTTGCCCTTTAAATAGGGCCATAGTCCAAAAGGAGGTGAAGACAATGGTAAAATACGAAGGTGTTTTTATTTTAAAACCAAATATGGAAGAAGAAGAAAACAAGTCTCAAATTGAAAGAATTAAAAGTATAATCGAAGATAATGGTGGAAAGATTGATAATCTTGATGAGTGGGGTCAGAGAAGACTAGCTTATGAAATTAAGAAAAACAAAGAAGGTTACTACACTATTATAAACTTTCAAGCTGAGACTGATTTAATTAAAGAACTTGATAGAACAAGTAAAATTAATGAAAATATAATCAGACATATGATAGTTAGAGATGAAAACTAAAAAGGGGATTTAAACATGAATAATGTTGTATTAATAGGAAGATTAGTAAGAGACCCGGAATTAAAATTCATACCATCTAGTGGAAGAGCTGTAGCTAACTTTACTTTAGCTGTAGATAAAGAGCTCTCCAAAGATATGAAAGCAGACTTTGAAAGCAAGGGAAAACCTACTGCTGATTTTATTAGAATAACAGTATTTGGTAAATCTGCTGAAAATTGTGCAAATTATCTAAAAAAAGGAATAATGACTTCAGTAAGTGGAAGAATTTCAACTGGATCATATACGACAAAGTCCGGAGAGAAAAGATACACAACTGAAGTAATAGCTAATAGAGTGGAATTTATAGAATGGGGCGGAGGTTCATCTGGAAAAAGCAAGAGTAATTCAAAAAATAACTCAGACGATGAATTTGCCAACTTTGAAGAAGACGACATCTTTGAACCTACAGATGATGACGATATTCCATTTTAAATTGAAGGAGGTAAAAAAGTGAGTGCGAGAAGAAGAGGAAGAAGACCTAGAAAAAAAGTTTGTAACTTTTGTAAAGACAAAGTAACAAGCATAGATTATAAAGACGCAAATGCATTAGGAAGATATGTTACTGAAAGAGGTAAAATACTACCTAAAAGAGTTACAGGAACTTGTGCAAAACACCAAAGAATGGTAGCAAAGGCTGTAAAAAGAGCAAGAAGTGTGGCTTTATTACCATATACAACAGATTGATACTAAGCGCGGCTACGCCGCGTTTTTTTATTATGGATTTAAAAAACAAAGGATAAGTCCCCTTGTTGAACAAACTAGTTATATTATTACTTTACTTGTGATAAAATAAAACGATAAATAAAATACGGGAGGACAAAATGATAAATAAAGAAAGATTAATTGAAAGATTTATGAGATATGTAAGAATTAACAGTGAAACTGGAAATGAAAAAGACTTTAGTGATTTAATAGTAAAGGAGCTTCAAGATTTAGGGTTAGAAGTAAAAAGGGATAAATCAGGAGAAAAAATTGCTTCGAATTCCAACAATATCTACTGTTTTGTAGAAGGAGAAGGAAATAAGTCTAGAATATACAGCGCACATATGGATACAGTAAAACCAGGAATAGATATAAATCCCGTGTTAGAAAATGGATATATAGTAAGTGATGGAGATACTATTTTAGGAGGGGATGACAAAGCAGGAATTTCTATAGTAATGGAGGCATTGACAACAATCATAGAAAGAAAAGAAAAACATAACCCTATAGAAATAGTATTTACAATAAGCGAAGAGGGCGGACTTAATGGTTCTAAAAACTTAGAATATTCTATGATAAATTCAAAGGAAGGCTATGTATTTGACAGTGGTGGAGAAGTAGGCACAATAATAAATCAGGCACCATCACAGAAAAAACTTAGGGTAGAAGTTATAGGAGAAGCATCTCATGCTGGAGGGGAACCTGAAAAGGGAATTAGTGCTATAAATGTTGGAGCAGAAGCAATAAGCAATATGAAACTATTGAGGATAGACAAAGAAACTACAGCTAACATAGGAACTTTCAAAGCGGAAGGGGCTACAAATATTGTAAACCCTAAAGCGTTTATAGAAGCAGAAGTAAGAAGTTTATCAGAAGAAAAACTAAGTAAACAGACAAATCATATGATAGAAAGCTTAGAAAAAACTGCAGAAAAGTATAATGCCCAGGTAAAGATAGATATAGAGGATTTGTACCCAGCATATAAATATTCAAATGATGATAGTTTAATTAAGGAAGTAGAAAATGCTATGGTAAAACTAGGCATAAAAGCTAAAAAACAAAGCTCCGGAGGCGGAAGTGATGCTAATATTTTCTATAAAAATGGTATAAAAACTATAAATCTTGGCTTTGGTGGCAACCATGCACACACACTAAAAGAGAATTTGAAAATTGATGATTTTGTTAAACTAGCTGAAGTTTCTTATTTATTGATGACCCAGTAGAATATATTAAGAAATCTTAATATATTCCCTTTCTATTTTGATTCTTTAAGGGTATGTATATATAACAGGAGGATTATTATGGGAAGAGAAAATATTACTTTTGGTGGACAAAAGGTAACATTAATTGGTACTGAGATTAAAGTAGGGGAAAGAGCTCCTAATTTCAGAGGTATCAAAGAAAATCTTGAAGATTACAACTTCTATGAAGAGACAGAGAACAAAATTAAAATAATAAGTATTGCACCATCTCTGGATACAAGAGTATGTTCTCAACAAGCTGTAGAATTTAATCGTATAGCATCAAAACTAAAGGATGATTTTGTGGTTATAAATATAACTGTAGATTTACCTTTTGCTCAACAAAAATTTTGCAGCAATAATGTGGTTGATAATATTCAGGTAGTATCTGATCACAAGTATTTAGACTTTGGTGGTAAATATGGATTTGTTATAAAAGAAATGCGACTTTTATCTAGAGGAGTTATATTAGTAGACAAAGATAAGACTGTAAAATACGTTGAATATGTAAAAGAAATTACCCACAGCGTTGATTTTGAAAAGATAAAAGGAGAATTAAGTAAGATAAAATAAAATTAGGGATATCCCTAATTTTATTTTTTAAGTAGATATTCCATAAAAAAATTGAAAAAAGTATTATATGTACTTAAAATTTACTTGGTAAAGTATATAAGAATAGTGAGGTGAAATTATGAAAAATGTAGGTGCCTTCTTTGATATAGATGGGACATTATATAGAGAAGGAATGATAACAGCTATTTTTAAAAAGTTTATAAATTCAGATATAATAGGTGCGGATAGATGGTTTAATGAAGTAAAAGAAAAGTATGATAGATGGGACAAAAGAATAGGTAATTATGATGACTATCTTTTAAAAATGGCGGAAATATATGTTGAAGAAATAAAGGGTATACATAAACATCAAGTAGAATTTATAGCAAAAAAAGTAATAGAGGAAAATGGTGACAGAGTATATACTTTTACGAGAGATAGAATTAAATGGCATAAAGATATGGGTCATGTACTTATAACCATATCAGGATCACCTATGGAACTTGTAAATGAAATGGCTGAAAAACATGGATTCTACGACTGGATAGGGACGAAATATTATACAGATAAAAATGGATTTTTTACTGGTGAGATAAATCCTATGTGGGACAGTGAAAACAAATTGAAAGCTGTAGGAAATTTTGTTGAGAAATATGATATTGATTTAAATAAATCATATGCCTACGGTGATACTTCTGGAGACTACTCTATGCTCTCAATGGTAGGTAATCCTACAGCTGTTAATCCAACAAAAGAACTTTTAAAAGAATTATCAAAAGATATCAAAATATTAAAAAAATCAAAAGTAGCTATAGAAAGAAAAGATATGGTTTATGAATTTGATTTGGATTATATAATGAAATAACCTTGAAATAAAACTAAATTACAATAATTTATTGAAAAAAAATTAATTTAGATGTAAAATATTAAGTAGATGAAAAATATAGTTCAAGGGGGAATTATATTATAGGGGCTCAATACTTTAGAGAAAAAAGACGGAGTATTGAGTTTTTTAAAATTTTTTTAGAAGGGTGGAAATTATGAAACTAAAAGTATTAGTAGACAACAATACAATTACTGACAGATATTTTTATGGAGAACCTGGAGTTTCCTACTTAATAGAAGATAATGGAAAGAAAATTCTATTTGATTTAGGCTATTCAGATATTTTCATTGAAAATGGAAAAAAACTAGAAGAAGATTTAAAAGATTTAGATTTTGTTGTAGTATCCCACGGCCATCTCGATCATACTTGGGGTCTTAAGCACTTGATAACAAAATTTAACCAATGGGAAACAGAAAAAATTAGATACAAAAAACCTAAATTGGTAGCACATCCTTTAACTTTTAATTATAAGGAGCTTAAAGGAAGATGTATAGGATCTTTAATTGGAAAAGATGTTTTGAAGAATTTTTTCGAACTTAAACTTACAAAAGAACCTATGTGGTTAACAGATAATATAGTATTTTTAGGAGAAATAGAAAGAACAAATTCTTTTGAGAATATAGATTCATTAGGTGATATATTTATTGATAGTAGAATGAGAGATGATTATTTGTTAGATGATTCAGCCTTGGCTTATAAAAACGAAGAAGGTCTTTCTGTTATCACTGGGTGTTCCCATGCAGGAATATGTAATATTATAGAATATGCTAAAAAAATTACTGAAAAAGAAAAAATAATAGATATAGTTGGAGGATTTCATTTACTTGATCCTGAAAAAAATATAATAAAAGAAACTTTAGAATACTTTGAGGAACAAAATATAGAAAAAGCACATCCTTGTCATTGTGTAGATTTAAAATCTAAAATACAGTTATCTAAAGTTGTAGATATTGAAGAAGTAGGTTCAGGTTTAGTTCTAGAAATTTAAATATAATATTTTGTTTTTCTTATTGACAAAAAGTTAAATATAAACATATACTATATACTGTAAGTTTTAATATAGATGACAAGAAAGGAGATTCAAATGGAAGAAAAAGTAAAAAAATCTCTTGAAAAAGTGAGACCGATACTTCAAAGAGATGGCGGAGATGTAGAATTTGTTGGCATAGAAGATGGAGTTGTTAAAGTTAAGATGAGAGGCGCTTGCGGCACTTGTCCGGGAGCTTTAATGACTATAAAGATGGTTATAGAGCAAACTTTAAAAGAAGATGTTCCTGAAGTGAAGGAAGTAGTAGGCGTATAATCCTTACATAGTATAGCCCTAGTTGTTAAAACTAGGGCTATATTAATGAAGAAACATAACAATACTTGTATACTTTCTCTTTAATATATATAAAGTTTTTCTTTGTTTTTAGCTTTCGTATTAATCAATAATTTTCCAATTGTGTTTTTTTGCATAGGATCTTAAATTGTCATCTGGGCTTACAGCAGTAGGAGAGCCGGTAAGCTCCATAATGTATCTGTCATAGAGACTGTCACCATATGATTTGCTTTCTTTCCAGTTGACTAAAGATTTATCAAAAGAATCTAAAATTGCATCCTTCTTTTTCATACCGCTAATTATTTTGATATCTTTCTCAAAATTTATTCCCTTATCTGTAATAGGCAACTTTGTACCAATTATATTTTGAAATGGTAAATCTCTTAAGGCGATATCCAACATTATCTGAAAACAACCTGAAACCATAACAAGTTTAAAACCATCTTTAGATGCTTTCTGTATCTCTTCTAATACTTTTTTGTTATAAAAATCTTCAATATTTTCACAAGATTTTTCAAAGAAAATTTCTATTTCTTCTTTATTCATACCCTTAAAAATTTTTAAAAATTCTATTGTAGCTTGAATTCTAAAGTTTTCTTTTGATAGAACCTTGACTTTGTTTAAGAAGTATTTTTTTAAGAGTTCTTTCTTTACTTTTGTTTTTGCATATTTAGAATATTCAAATTCTTCCCATTTATCCATTAAATAAGGAATAGTTTCTTCCTTAAACAAAGTTCCGTCAAAATCAAATATAGCTAACTTCACATTATCACTCCTTAAGCTTTGTTTTGAAAAAACATTTTGTGTAAACTATTAAATCCTTTGTAAAATATCAAAAGGTTAAATAAACCTAGAATAAAAAATATCATGTCGGGGAAAAGGGCCATTAAAGTAAAAATAAAAAAGTTTTCAAATTTACTAGGAAAAAGAATAGCTTTATTTTGAGAATTATAAATATTTATAATTATTCCTACTAAATAAAATAAGTACATGATACCAAATTGTGGATAAATTAGATAAAATCCAATCATAATAAAAGAATCAACAATTTTATTGAGAACAATTTCTTTTCTAAATTCAAAAGAAGTATCATCATATCTTAATTTTATAATATTGTTTCCTAGTATATATAAGTAAAAAGAAAACCATAAAAACAATATGTATAAGAAGCTTAAATTAAAAGATATAAGTACAGAGGAAATCAGTCCTAATGTAAAAGAAAAAAAGTAAATATTCTTATGAGTAAAATGGGATTTTAGTATTTTTTTTGTGGGCTTTAGTATAAAAAAGTTTTTAATCGAACTAGAATTAGAGTTATTCATAGATACCTCCTGATTTTTATATTATATTTATACCCATATGATTATTAAGTATAAGAGCTTATTTAAAGTATATAGAAAAAATATAAATAATTCCAAAAAAATATGGAAAATTTCTGAAAATATTATATAATGAGTTTAAATTAAATATCATAAGGAGTATTAAAGTGAAAAGTATTTACGAATCTAATTCAAAAGATTGGCAAAAAATTCTTAAGAGTCTTGATTATACCAATGAAGAGGACTTTGAGACATTCGAATCAAAAATTAAAGATTTTTTTCATGATGCAGAAGAGGATTTATTAGAAGATTTGTACGAATATCTAGAATCTGATTTGGCAGTATATTCTGATGCGGAAATAGGTGAACTGACAGAAGAAGAAATAGAAAGTATAGTAGATTTTATAAATGAATAAGGTTGGGATATCCCAACCTTATTTTTTTAATAGCCTTTCTCAAATGAGTACTGATTAATCATAGAAGATTTATCTTTTTGATACTTTTCAATATTTTCTTTCACTATATCATATGCTTTAGCCAAATAATTTACATTTGGACCGCATATATGTGGAGTGATGACTATGTTATCCAAACTCCATAGAGGGTTTTCTTTAGGAAGAGGTTCTGTTTCAAAAACATCCGATATGTATTTTCTGAATACTTTATTTTTTAATGCATAATATAAAGCTTCTTCATCAACTGTACCACCTCTACCTAGATTAAGCATACAAGCTGAAGATTTCATTTTAGACATTAGCTCTTCATTTACAAATTTTTCGGTTTCTGGTGTATAGGGTAGAAGATTTACTATATAGTCGCTATTTTTAAATATTTGTTTCACTTCAGTATTATGATAAACTTTTCTTACGTGAGGTACGGGACTGTAACTTCTCTTTAATCCAATTACATCCATACCCATAAAGCTGGCTTTTCTTGCCAACTCCTGCCCTATTGATCCTAAGCCAATTATTCCTAGAGTCTTACCTTTTATTTCGCCCTGTTTAAAACTTGGGTCCCATTCTTTTTGCTGCTGTTTTAAGAGCAGCTGGTCTAAATTTCTGGCATCCAATATCATCATGCTTAAAGCATACTCAGTCATATGATTTTTATGGATACCTCTTCCGGTTGTTAAGATAATGCCTCTATCTTTGATAGTGTTAAGAGGTAATGAATCAACACCGGCCATTAAACCCTGAACCCACTTTAAATTTGGTGCTAAGTCTAAATGTTCATCTTTTAATTTCATGGTTAGTAATGCATCAGCCTTTGGAATTTTTTCTTTAAGTTCTTCCTCTGAGTTTGTAAATTCAAAGTTAATCTCAGGAAAATCCTTAGGCAGTTCTTTCAATTTGTCTGCTTTAAAAGGGAAAGAATTTATTATTATATTCATATAATCGCCTCCTTACTATAATATTATACCCAATTCAATAAAAAAAAGACACCCTTTTGGATGTCTTTGATTTTTTGTTTTTATTCTTCTTCCTCTTCTTCTGATTCTTCAACTTCGTCGTCGTCTTCACTACCGATAAGAACTGGTTCTTCGCCTGTTAATTCTTCTTCTAATTCATCTTCAGGTTCTTCATCAATAGTTGT
>Ga0209936_1000949_pt1 | contig 16199 bp, 16 predicted proteins | sample SalPonR1_A_D1_MG_FD_185694 | JGI IMG/M metagenome (GOLD analysis project Ga0209936, IMG submission 185694) | Salt pond soil microbial communities from South San Francisco under conditions of wetland restoration - Salt Pond MetaG R1_A_D1_MG... ... | reverse complement strand
GGTGATTATATCTTAAACAATATAAATACAGTAATTTTGATTGCTACTGTAGTGTTTTTTGGAGCTTATTTAGGAGCAAGATATTTTCTTTATAATAAACTTGTGGATAGATTTAGAAAGATTTATATATAAAATAAAAAAGAAAATTAAATAAGTTTTATATGTTTGGCAGAGTGGAGGAAATCCATTCTGTCAAATATTTTATTTTAGAAATTAAAAATTCAGAAAATTAAAAATAAAAAAACTTTTAAATAAAAAAAGGATTTTCTGAAATTTAAAAGAATAAGTATAATAGAGTAAGAAAATTTACTACGGTTATTATATGGGAGGATAAAATATACGATGAGTGTTTTTAGTAAAATAAGAACAAAGTATAATACTCTGTCACCTGCTCAAAAACGTGTGGCTGATTATATTTTACAAAATCAAAATGAAATAGCAATGCTTACTATTAGTTCTTTGGCTAAAAAATGTGATACAAGTGAAACAACTATCTTTAGATTTCTCAAAAAGCTGGATTATGATTCATATCAAGTTTTTCGAGTTAAGGCAGCTCAGGAAATTTCTGATGAAAAACCTGAAGCTATCTATGAAGAAATTAATGAAAGTGATTCAATTGCTGCAATTAGAAAAAAAGTTACGATGTCAACTTCAAGTGCCATCCAGGACCTTGATAATTTAGTTGATGATGAAACAATAAGGAGAATTATTAAATTAATAAAGGAAGCTGACAGAATACTATTTTATGGGATAGGAGCTTCTCATGCAATAGCAATGGATGCCTATCATAAGTTTGCACGACTTGGAATTAATGCTGTAAATATTCGTGATTCGCATATGATGAATATTTTGAGTACTCATACTAATAAAAATGATCTATTATTTGTAGTATCTCATTCAGGAGAAAGTGTAGAAGTTTTAGAACCAGTAAAACTGGCAAAAGAAAATGATGTTAAGGTAGTAGGTATTACAAGTTATGAAAATTCCAGTTTAACTAAACTGGTTGATGAATTATTATTGAGTTCTACTAATGAAACAAAGTATAGATCAGATGCTATGGTATCGAGAATCATTCAACTTGTAATTATCGATATTCTCTATGTGGGATTTGTGACAACTTCTGAAAAGGAATATGTTGATAAAGTTAATAAGTCAAGGTTGGCAGTGGCTCATAGGAAACGATAGACTGGTATTATTTTAAAAATATAAGGAGGAATTTAAAATGAAAATTAAGTGTATTGGCGATGTGATGATCACAGATGATAAATTTGTGAGGGAAGCAAAAAAACTATCTGTTGATGAAAAAGATATTAGCAGTGGAAATTGGGAAATGGATTGGGATGATCTCCAGGATAGAAGACTGGTTATTGAGCAAAATGGTCCGGGAGCTGAAGAAGTAGTTGCTGAAATAAAAGAAGCTGATGATGGAACAGAAATGCTCCTCGTTTTATATTGTCCTGTTTCTGAAGAGGCGATTAAAAGTCTGCCTAATTTAAAACTAATTGGAGCAGCCAGAGCAGGTCTAGAAAATATTAATGTTGAGGCAGCTACAGAAAATGGTGTTATAGTTGAACATGTAATGGGTAGAAATGCTCAGGCTGTGTCTGATTTTTCTGTTGGTTTAATGTTAAGTGAATCCAGAAATATTGCCAGAAGTCATAAAGCAGTTAAAAATAACTGGTGGAGAAAAGATTTCCCTAACTCTGATTTAATCCCTGAAATGGAAGGTAAGAAAGTAGGGTTGGTAGGATTTGGGTATATTGGACAATTAGTTGCTAAAAAACTTAGTGGTTTTGATGTTGAAATTCTTGCTTATGATCCTTACAAATCAGCAGAAGAAGTAAAAGAGCTGGGAGCTACTAAAGTAGAGAAAGAAGAATTATTTAAAAACGCAGATTTTGTATCGGTACATGCTCGTTTGAGTGAAGATAATGAAGGTATGATTGGAGAAAAAGAATTGAATTTAATGAAAGAAACTTCTTATTTTATAAATACTGCTAGAGCTGGTTTAATTGATGAAGATGCTCTTTATAATGTACTCAAAGAAGAAAAAATTTCTGGAGCCGGGCTTGATGTTTTCTGGCAGGAACCTTTAGAAGAAGGAAGTAGATGGCTTGATCTTGATAATGTAACCGTTACTCCCCATATTGCAGGAACAACAACTGGAGCTTTAAATAAATCTCCTCGTCTTTTAGTGGAAGATATAAATAGACTTATTGAAGGTGAAGAACCTAAATTCTTAGTTAATCCTGAAGTATTAGAGCAAAAAGAAGTAAAAGAATGGTTAGAAAGTCTTAGATAAAAAAAGGAGAGGTGTTTTGATGTTAGTAAATTTAAATGAAATTTTACCTGAAGCTCAGGATAATAGTTATGCAGTAGGAGCATTTAATGTTTATAGTATGGAAACAGTTGAAATTGTCTATGAAGCAGCTTTAGAACAAAAGATGCCAGTTATTATTGCCTTTGGTGAAAAATATTCCAGTTCTGCTGATCTATATTTAATTGCAGAGATGGTTAAGGAATTAACAAAAAGAAATAGTCTGCCTGTAGGTCTTCATCTTGATCATTGTGCTTCTAAAGATTTAATCATTAAAGCTATTCAGGCCGGTTTTACTTCTGTAATGTATGATGGTTCTGATCTTTCATTTGAGGAAAATTTAAAAAATACTGCTGAAATTGTAGAAATAGCCCATGCAGCTGATGTGACTGTTGAAGCTGAGTTAGGCTATATTCCGATGGAAGATACTGGTGAAGGTATTCATAAAGAGCAACTAACTAAAGTAGATGAAGCTAAAAAGTTTGTTGAAGAAACTAAATGTGATGCACTTGCAGTTGCGGTTGGGACTATTCATGGTAATTATAGTGGTGAACCTAAGATTTATCATGAACGTCTTATTAATATAGCAGAAGAAGTTGATGTACCCCTAGTATTACATGGTGGTTCTGGAAATACTGAGAAAGATCTTAAAAAAGCTATTTCTGAAGGTGTTTCTAAGATAAATGTTAATACTGCTATTTCCAATGCAGCAGTTAAAACTCTTAGAGAAATGATAGATGAAAATAAGGATTATCACTTTTCTGATTATCTTTCAGAAGTTCAGGAACCAATGAAAAAAGTAGTAAAAAGTCATATGAAAATGTTTGCTAATAATAATTTTTAAATAAATTAACTAAGTAATTAGATTAATTTTTAGTATAGAGGAGGAAAAGGATGAAACGCGATTTAATACTGGCTATAGATTTAGGAACAACCGGTTGTAAAACAATAGTATTTGATAAAAATGGAAATGATATTTCAGAGGGTTATGAAGAATATGAAAGTATTTATCTTTCTCCAACATGGATCGATCATGACCCTCAGACCTGGTTGGATGCTACTCAAAATACTATAAGAATAGCTTTAGAAAAGTTGAATTTCGATCCTGAACAAATTGAAGCTATTGCTGTAACTTCCCAGCGGGCTACTTTTACTCCGGTTAATGAAAAAGGAACCCCCCTGGCTAATGCTATGCTCTGGCAGGATAAAAGAGCTGTTAAGGAAGCAAAATTAGTTGAAGAAAAAATAGGCAATGATTATATTTATGAAAAAACTGGGGTAAATATTGATCCCTATTTTACTTTACCAAAACTAATGTGGTTTAGAGATAACAAGAGAGAAAAATACAAAAAAATGTATAAATTTTTGTCAGTTGATAGTTTAATTATAAATTATTTAACTGGAGAATTTGTAATGGACTGGACTCAGGCTTCTAGAACAATGCTCTTTGATCTTGATAATTTCAAATGGGATTATGAGATTGCAGAAAAGATGGAAATTGATACTTCTAAATTACCTGAAACTATTGAACCAGGTGAGATAGCCGGAAGTCTTAAAAATTCTATTGCTGATGAACTTGGTTTGCCAGCTGATATTCCAGTAGTAGCTGCTGGTGGTGATCAGCAGTGTGCAGCTGTTGGTCTGGGAATAATTAAATCAGATTTAGTAGAAGCAAATACAGGGACGGGATCATTTGTACTTGCCCATTCCGATCAGTCTGTAAGGGATGATAAAAAAAGAATTATTTCCAGTGCATCGGCAGTAGCCGGTAAATGGGTAATGGAAGCTGGTATTTTTACTACTGGTTCTGTTTACCGTTGGTTTAGAGATAATTTTGGAGGGGTTGAAATTGACACCGGTCATAAATTGGGAATGGATCCTTATGAAATAATGAATGCAGAAGCCAAAGAATCTTCTGCCGGGGCAAATGGATTACTTTTGATACCTCATTTTGCTGCTTCAGGGGCCCCTTACTGGAATCCGGATGCTAATGGAGTTCTTTATGGACTGGCTTTAGGACATGAACGTTCAGATGTAGTTCGGTCCTTTCTTGAAGGAATAGCACTTGAAATAAACAAAAATATTGAGATAATTGAAGAATTGATAGGTGACCCTCAGGAAGTAAGAGTTAGTGGAGGAGCAACTAAATCACCACTTTTTAATCAAATTCAGGCTGATGTTTATAATAAACCTGTTATCAAAACTAATTATAAAGAATCATCTGCTTTAGGAGCAGCTATTCTGGCTGCAAAATCAGTTGGAGTTTATGGGGATCTTGATTCAGCAGTTAATAAAATGGTGAGACTCGATAGCAGTAGTCGTAAACTCCCAAGAGAAAATAAAAATAAGATTTATAATAAAGTGCAAAACCTTCATGATGACATTTATAAGTCATTAAATAATAATAATATTTATGAAAAAAGTTCAGATATCAATAACTATATAGCAGAACTTGAGAAATAAAATGTTTTTAAGAAAATTGGAAGGATTTTGCCGAATTATATATAATAAGTACAATAAGAAGAAAATATTTTAGCAAAGAAATAAAAAACCAGAAAAAAAGTTACGCAAGAAAATTTTTTTCTCCAGGAATTATTTAATAAAGGGGAATGATTATGAAAAAAGTTGATTATAATAAATACTTAGAAAAAGCATATGATTCTTTTGACAATGGTGGAGCTTTTTTAACAGTGAAAAATGAAGATGAATTAAATACGATGACTATTGGCTGGGGATCAGTTGGTATAATCTGGCGGACACCAATGTTGATGGTATTAGTCAGAGAAAGTAGACATACTTTTAAGTTAATCAATAATACTGATGAATTTACAGTTAGTATTCCTTTTGGGAACAAAATGCAAGATGAATTACTCTTTTGTGGAACTAAATCTGGAAGAGAATATGACAAGTTTAAAGAATGTAACTTAGAGACTATTAATGGTAATATTTTAGAGACTCCTTTAATTAAGGGTTGTGACCTACATTATGAATGTACAATAGAGTATAGTCAGCCTATGGATTCTGATAGAGTTAATTCAAAAGTACTAAAAAATTGTTACCCGGAGAATGATTTACACACTATGTATTTTGGTGAAATAAAAAATTGTTTTAAGTCTTGACTATAAGTTTTATTTAAAAATATAAATCATTTATCTATTAGCATTTTGATTTGCCAATAGGTAAAAAAGTCTGAATATTCAAGGAGGTGATAAAATTCAAGGAAATCAGAAAACTTCTTTTAGAGATTAAATAGTTTATAAGAGGAGAATTTTTAGTACGAGTATTTTAGATACGAGAATCACTAAAAATCATTAGGAGGGAATTTAATGTTATTATTACATGTTGGGATAGCGGTTCTAATTATATTATTTTTAATTATGAAGTTAGAGTTAAACCCGGCCATGTCTCTAATTATAGCTTCCATTTATTATGGTCTGGCAACTGGATTAGGGTTTGAAACTACTGTAAGTACTATTAGTAATGGTTTTGGAAACATGATGGCTGGTATAGGTCTATCCATTGGATTTGGTGTTATGTTAGGTCAACTTCTTGCCTCATCCGGTGGAATTCATTCTATAGCTAATAAGTTATTAGATGTATTTGGGGAAGACAACGCAGCAGCAGCTACTGCTGGAACAGGTTTTATTGGTTCTATTCCTGTTTTTTATGATGTTGTATATGTAATTATAATTCCAATTGCAAGAGGGATGTCTAATTTAACTGGTAAGACTATAGCATTGTTTGTAGGTGCTCTTACAGCTGGTGCTCTTGGTACTCACATGTTGGTACCACCTACACCCGGTCCCCTGGCTTTATCTGAAATGCTGGGTATTGACTTAGGATTAATGATTATTGCTGGTGCAATTATTGGTATTATCTTAGTTTCTGCTTCAATCTATATCTATAAGAAATTTTTCCTCGATCGTGGATTTTTCAATCCAGAAACAGATATTGATCATGAAGCAGTAGAAGAGATGGAAGAAACTGATATGCAGTCAAAAGAACTTCCAAGTTTTGGTGCTTCCATGTTCCCAATTATATTACCAGTTATTTTAATCTTAATTGGTACTGTTACTAATGTTGCAATGGATACTGTTCCTGCTTTTGTAACATTCTTATCTGATAAGGTAATTGCTTTATTAATAGGTGCTTTAACAGCATATGTTGTTGCTTCAGCTCATTTAAATAAAGAACAGGTAAACAAAGCACTTTCAAAAGCGATGTCTGCTTCCGGTCTTGTATTATTGATTACAGGTGCTGGTGGTAGTTTTGCTGCAGTACTTAATCAATCTGGAGTTGCTAATGTAATAGAAGGTATTGTAGAAGGTTATTCAATTAATATTGTATTACTTGCCTGGTTAACTGCCTTTATTCTTCGTATTGCTCAGGGTTCAGGTACAGTTGCAATGTTAACAACTGGTGGACTTATGGCTCCTGTACTCAGTAGTGGTAATGTTGAAGCAAGTGCTCTCTGGGTAGCAATTGCAATAGGTACTGGTGGACTCTGTCTAGGTCATGTTAATGATAGTGGTTTTTGGGTAACTTCCAAACTTTCTGGTTTAACAACTAGAGGTGGTCTCAAAACTTACACTGTAATGACTGGTATAATGGGTATTTTAGGCTTGATAGTTTCACTCCTAGGTTCAATGATAATACCTATTTAAAGTTTAAATTTTATAGGAAAAGGGCCCTTTAAGGTCCTTTTCCTATCTATTTATTTAGTGATTATATTTTAATGAAATGTTATTTTGAGTAATACTTAATAATTTAAATTGTTAAGTATTATTAAAAATATTATTTATAGGAGGAATAAATTAATGGAATATAAAACAGTAGGTAGAACTGGAGTAAAGGTATCACAACTTTGTATGGGAACTATGTCTTTTGGTGATATTGCTGATAAACAGACTTCATTTAATATGTATACTCGCTGTCGTGAAGAAGGTATTAACTTTTTTGATACTGCAGATTTATATGCAAATGGTAGGTCAGAAGAGATTTTAGGAGAATGTATTAGTGGTCATAGAGAGGAAGTTGTTCTAACATCTAAAGTATATAATCCGACTGATGAAGATATTAATGCTCGTGGTTTATCCCGCAAACATATTATGCAGGCTGTTGAAGAAAGTCTGGAAAGACTTGACACTGAATATCTTGATTTCTATTTTTTCCATCAATTTGACTCTAAAACTCACATTGAAGAAAGTCTTAAAGCAATGGATGATTTGGTTAGACAGGGTAAGATTTTATATCCAGCTGCCAGTAATTGGGCTGCCTGGCAAATAGAAAAAGCTTTAGGAATATCTGCCAGAAAAGATCTGGCTCGTTTTGAATTAATTCAGCCAATGTATAATTTAGTAAAAAGACAGGCTGAAGTAGAGATTTTACCAATGGCCAAAGAAGAAAATATTGGTGTAATAACATATAGTCCTCTAGGTGCTGGACTTTTGACAGGTAAGTATAATAAAGGAAATAGACCTGAAAAAGGTAGAATTGTAGAAAATGATATGTATACCAAAAGATATGGAGAAGATGTTTATTTTGATATAGCTGAAGAATTTACTGCTTATGCAAAAAAACATGGTGTTGAACCTGCTACCTTAGCTGTAGCCTGGGTTAAGTCACATCCAGCAATTACTGCTCCTATTATTGGTGCTCGTAATGTTGATCAATTAGAAGATTCACTTGCTGCTTTAGATTTTGAAATGAGTGAAGAAATGCGTCAGGAAATTTCAGATATTTCTATTACACCAGCTCCTGCTCATGATAGATTAGAAGAAATCAAATAGATAAATTGAGATAATCTAGATTTTAAAATTAGGAGGAAAATTTATGCGTAGTGATAAAGTAAAAAAAGGTGCTGACAGAGCGCCACATAGAAGTTTGTTTAAGGCATCCGGATATTCTGATGAAGAACTTTCCAAACCTTTAGTGGGAGTTGTTAATTCATATAATGAAATTATCCCCGGTCATATTCATTTGAACAGGATTGTAGATGGTGTTAAAAAAGGTGTTTATGCTAATGGGGGAACTCCTATGGAATTTCCTACTATTGGTATCTGTGATGGAATTGCAATGAATCACAAAGGTATGTTATATTCACTTCCAAGTAGAGAGCTTATTGCTGATACAGTAGAGGCTATGACTCTTGCTCATGGTTTTGATGCTCTGGTTATGGTTCCTAACTGTGATAAAATAGTACCTGGTATGTTAATAGCAGCTGCCAGACTTGATATTCCAACTATTGTTGTTGGTGGAGGACCAATGTTAGCTGGTAAATGGAAAGGTCAAAAAAGAGATTTAAAAGATGTTTTTGAAGCAGTTGGCCAATTTAAAGTAGATGCAATTAATGAAGAAGAACTAAAAGAAATAGAGGATTATTCATGTCCAGGATGTGGCTCCTGTGCCGGTATGTTTACTGCTAACACTATGAGCTGTATGACTGAAGCTCTGGGAATGGGACTTCCTGGTAATGGAACTATTCCAGCTGTAATGGCAGAAAGAACCAGACTTGCTAAAAGTGCTGGTAAAGAAATAATGAATCTTATAGAAAAAGATATAAAACCAAGTGATATTTTAACAAAGGAAGCTTTTGAAAATGCTATTTCAGTAGATTTAGCCCTTGGTGGTTCTACAAATTCAGTTTTACACCTACCAGCTATTGCTCATGAAGCAGGAGTTGATTTTGAAATAGATAAATTTGATAAAATTGGGAGAAATGTTCCTCACTTATGTGATATGAGTCCTGGTGGTAAAGATTATATGGAAGATCTCTATTATGCCGGTGGTGTACAGGCAGTTATAAAAAGACTTGCAGATAAAAATTTAATTAATGAAGAAAACTTAACAGTTACTGAAAAAACTGTTGGAGAAAATATAGAAGATGTAAAAGTACTTGATAATAATGTGATCAGTTCTTTTGATGACCCCTATCATGAAGAAGGAGGACTTGCAATTCTGCATGGTAATATTGCACCTGATGGTTGTGTGGTAAAACAGGCTGCAGTGGCAGATGAAATGTTGACTCATAGTGGTCCGGCCCGCGTATTTAATAGTGAAGAAGAATCTGTAGAAGCAATGTATAATGGTGAAATTGAAGCAGGAGATGTAGTAGTTATCCGTTATGAAGGTCCTAAAGGTGGCCCTGGAATGAGAGAGATGTTAAGTCCTACCTCAGTTATTGCTGGAATTGGTCTGGATAAAGAAGTTGCTTTAATTACTGATGGTAGATTTTCAGGTGCTTCCCGTGGTGCTTCAATCGGTCATATTTCACCTGAAGCTATGGAAGATGGACCTATAGCTGCTATTGAAGAAGGAGACGAAATAGAAATAAATATACCTGAGAGAACTATAAACTTAAAAGTAAATGATAAAGAAATAGAAAAAAGAATGAATAATCTAGAAAAGATAGAACCAAAAGTTAAAGAGGGTTATCTAGCAAGATATGCAAAATTTGTTACTTCTGGAGATAAAGGAGCAGTCTATAAGAAATAAAATGAAGATGAGGTGATTTAAAGTGCCAGAAATAATCATAATCGCAGATGATCTAACAGGTGCTAATGCTACAGGAGTACTATTTTCTGAAAAAGGATATGAAACTGGATCTTTTCTCTATGATTCCCTAAATTCTTTTGATAGTTATCAAAACTTTGAGGTAGCTTCAATTAGTACTGAAAGTAGATCAATTGCTAAAGAAAAGGCATATAGTAGAGTCAATAAAATTGCTAAAGATTTTGCTAAAAATAAACCAAAGTTAATTGCAAATCGGATAGATAGTACTTTGCGAGGGAATATTGGTTCAGAAATGGATGGAATTTTAGATGCTCTTCCTGATGATTATATGGCAATGGTTGTCCCGGTTTTCCCTTCATCCGGGAGAATTACTGTAGGAGGTTATATGGTAGTTAATTCTATACCTTTAGAAAGAACAGGGGTTGCTAATGATCCAAAAACCCCTGTAAATACCTCCTATGTTCCAGACATTATAAAAAATCAAAGTAAATATCCTCTAGGAACTGTAAGCTATAAAAATGTTCTAAAAGGAAAAGAGTCTATTAAAGAGGCAATTTTTGCCGAAAAAGAAAAGGGAAATAAAGTTTTAGTATTTGATGCAATTGAAGAAGAAGATATTGAATTAATTGCTGAAGCAGTAGCTGAAACTAAAATTCCTGTAATATCTTCAGATCCCGGACCTTTTACGATGGCTTTAGGTGATCGATTAATGGAAAGAAAACAGGATTCAGATAAAAAGGTATTAATGGCGGTTGGTAGTGCAACTGAATTAACCAGAAAACAGATAGATTATATTGAAAGAGAAAGAGATGCTTATTTTACAAAAGTTGATGTAAAAAAACTTTTAATACCTGAAAAAAGAGAAAAAGAAATAAAAAAATGTAGTAATAATATAAAAGAAAATATTAAAAATCATCAGTTCCTGGGTGTTACAACAGCCAGAGAAGGTGATGATATTATTGATATAAATGATTTAACTGATAAATTAGATTTGTTAAAAGATGAAATATATAGTAAAATATCAATAGGAGTTGCAGAAATTATCAGGGAAGTACTGGAAGATGCTTCAGAAATAGAAGGTCTTTTTGTAACAGGTGGAGATACTACTCTGGCTGTAGTAAAAGAATTAAAAGCTTCTGGAATGAAAGTTAAAGAAGAAATTTTACCTCTAGCTGTTTATGGAAAATTAGTTGGAGGGAAGTATGATGACTTAACTATAGTTACCAAAGGTGGCCTTATTGGTGATTCCAGTGCTATAAATACCTGTGTAGAAAAAATTATATAAATTAGAGGTGGTTTTAAGTTGAAAAAACAAAAAATAGGATTAACTATGGGAGACCCTGCAGGAATAGGTCCGGAAATAATAGTTAAAGCATTGGATAAAAAAGAAATTCGTGATTTAGGTGATTTAATAGTACTGGGAGATAAAAAAGTACTTGAAGATGCTGCCCAATTTTCCAAAGTTAAAAGGGAAATTAATTCTTTAAATGAAGATTTAAGTAATTATCAAAAGGGAAAAATAAATGTATATGATCAGGATAATGTAGATTTAGATAGTTTGGAAATGGGAAAGATTCAGGCTAAGGCCGGTCAGGCTTCTTTTGAATATATAAAAATGGCTACTGAAATGGCTTTAGAAAGAAAAATTGATGCTGTAGTTACTGCTCCGATTAATAAAGAAGCTTTAAAAGCGGCTAATGTTGAATATATTGGACATACAGAAATGTTAGGAGATTTAACTGATACAGATTATCCTTTAACTATGTTTCAGGTATTATCTTTAAGAGTGTTTTTCCTTACAAGACATATGTCATTAATCGAAGCCTGTAAAGCAATTACAGAAGAAAAAATATATAAAGGAATTGAAGAAAGTGCTGCTGCTTTAGAAAATTTAGGTGTTGAAAATCCCAAAATGGCAGTTGCTGCTTTAAATCCTCATGCAGGTGAACATGGTTTGTTTGGTAATGAAGAAGTTGAAGAAATTACACCGGCTATAGAAAAGGCACAAAAAGAAGGTTATAATGTTGTTGGGCCTGTACCTGCTGATAGTGTATTTCACTTTGGCTTAAAGGGAAAATATGATGCTGTACTTTCTCTTTATCATGACCAGGGACATATAGCAACTAAGATGGTAGATTTTGAAAAGACTATTTCTATAACAAATAATCTTCCATTTTTGAGAACATCTGTTGATCATGGTACTGCTTTTGATATTGCTGGAAAAAACAAGGCAAGTTCAGTAAGTATGGAAGAAGGAATAAGGCTTGCTTTTGAGTATGCGCCATATTTTAATAAATAGAATAGTATAAAATTATTATTAATTTAGAATTAATTAGAAACAGGCCGGCTATAATATGCCTGCCTGTTTTTTAAATTTACTGGAGGTGTAATCATTGAAAATACTTATAGCCCCTGATTCTTTTAAAGAAAGTTTAACATCGATAGAAGTTGCTGATTATCTAAAAGAAGGTTTTAAAAAAGCTGATAAAAATTTTGAAATAACAAAGTTACCATTAGCAGATGGAGGGGAAGGTACTGTAAAGTCATTAGTTGCTGCTACTGATGGTAAGATTATGAAAAAAGAGGTAACAGATCCTCTTGGGAATAAAGTAGAAGCTATTTATGGCATCTTAGGAGATGGAAAGACTGGTGTTATCGAAATGGCAACTGCTTCAGGTCTGCCTTTGGTACCTAAAGATAAAAGAAATCCTTTAAAAACTACGACCTATGGCACTGGTGAGCTTATTAAAGCTGCCCTTGATCAGGGTTGTACTAAACTTATTATAGGTATTGGTGGTAGTGCTACCAATGACTGTGGAGTAGGAATGGCCCAGGCCCTTGGTGGTAAGTTTTTAGATGAAGATGGCAAACAAATTGGTTATGGTGGTCAGTATTTAAAAGATATAGAAAAGATTGACCTATCTCAACTTGATTCCAGAATTGCTGAAACAGAAATTGAAGTTGCCTGTGATGTTGACAATCCCTTATATGGAAAAAATGGAGCAGCTTATATTTATGGACCGCAAAAAGGTGCATCTAAAGACCAGGTTAAAGAGCTTGATCAGGGTTTGAAACATATTGCGGAGATTATAAAAGATGATCTGGGAAAAGAAGTAAACGAAATTCCAGGGGCTGGTGCAGCAGGTGGACTTGGAGCTGGGCTTTCAGCTTTTTTAGATGCTAAATTACGTCCAGGAATAAAAATTGTAATGGAAGCAAGTAAATTAAGAGAAAAGATGAAGAAGGTTGATTTGGTAGTAACTGGTGAGGGTAAAATAGATGGTCAGACTGCTTCTGGTAAAACTCCAGTTGGTGTTTCTCGTATAGCTAAAAAAGAAGAATTGCCGGTTATAGCAGTTGCTGGCACTATTGGAGAAGATGCCGAAAAAGTTTATGATGAAGGAATAGATTTTCTTTACTCAGTGATAGATAAACCTATGACTTTAAAAGAAGCCATTGATAATGCAGATAAGTTATTGATAAAAACAGGCTATAATTTAGGTAAATTTATAAAAAAATTTAATATTAGTTATTGGAGGGATTATGATGAGTAAAGAAAAAATTATAGTCAAACTGAAAGATTATACTGAGAAAGAATATAAATCTGGTAGAACTAAAAATTTAAGAAAGTATGCTAAAGAAAGAGGAATTGAAATAGATAATAAGGAAAATTAGTGGATTCATTTTCATAATTGGTGTATATGTGCTAAAATAATAGACAAAGAGATAACAGAAAATAAATGAAAGGAATGATTATTATTAAAATTCGTTGGCTTGGTAATTCGGCCTTAGAAATTGATGGGGAGAAAAAAATAATTATTGATCCTAGTTTTAAAGTTGAACCAGAGATTGAAGCAGATATTATTCTAATTACTCATGAACATGATGATCACATTAACCCTGAACAATTAGCAGAAATAAGCAATTCTGAAACAAAAGTATATGCACCTCAATCAGTTTATGATAATTTTGACATTGATGGTGAGGTGGTTGAAGCCGGTCAGGAGATAGAAGATGATATAAAAGTTATTGATATTGATTGTTATAATTCTGATGAATCAGTAGCCTATTTTTACAATGGTTTATATCATACAGCTGATGCCTCTATATTCCCTGATCCAGGTGAAGAAATCAAAATATTATTTTCTGCCTGTTTTAATGATCATTTTGCAAAATATATTGAAAGTTGTATTAAATTAGATCCTGAACTTGCTATACCCTATCACTATGATCCAGATGAAAGACAGGAACTTCTCCAGGCTAAAGGACTTTCCAGTAAGTTTGAACAGATTAGTTGTAATAGTCAGGTCTTAGAATTAGGAGAAGAAATAGAAGTATAAATATATTTTATATATAAAATAGGCTCTCATCTTTGAAAAAAGGTGGGAGCTTTTCTTAGTTATAATGAATTTAATATTAAATAAAAAAATAGGAGTGAGACAATTGTCAAATAATAATTATTGCAGTAATTGTGGTGAAAAACTGGAAAATGAAGCTAATTTTTGCGCTAATTGTGGTCAAAAAATAAATTATGAAAATACTGAAGAAGATAAGGACTGGACATATGAAGAAGTATCAAAAAACAAAACAGGGTTTTCAAAGTTTTGGGGACATATATTAATCGGAATATTTTCATTAATCTTGATGATTGTTGGGTTTGTATTTTTTGAAGAGATTATGAGAAGTGCTTTTGGTTATTATACACCAGCAATAGTTGAACTAACAGGATCAATTTTTATCGGATTTTTATTATCATCAGGTTTTGTATTGGTTATATCTGTATATGCTATTAAACTAAATTTGCTTATTTATGAGAAAGAGAGTATTAATTGGGATGATATTTTATTGAAAAAAATAAATTTTTCAGAAAATATTTTTAGTTTTTTAGGTACATATTTTTTGATAGTTTTAATTAATTTTCTTGTAATGCTTGGAACTATTTTTCTAGTATTTTTAGCCACTGAAAATTATTATAGAGATTTAGCTACATTTATAACTTTTGCCTCAGGTATAATTTTGCTTTTTATAAATAGTAGATTAATTTTAAGTCAATTTATAGTTTTTGATAAAAAAGAAAAGGCAGTTGCTTCTTTAAAAAAGAGTGTAAAATTAACCAAAGGTAATACTATTAAACTAATAGGATGGTTAATTTTAATAATTATAATCAATAGTATAGGTGGTTCTTTTGTTTTTGGAGTTTTTGTCAGTTTTCCTCTTACAGTATTTATTTTAACAAGAGCCTATTTTAATTTAATAAATGAAAAAAATGTTATATAATAAAAGTAGAAAAGATATACTAAAAAGGAGTTGAGAAAATGCCTAAAAAAGAAGTGTTTATTGAAAAAGAACTTGCTGATGGGCTTAGAAAAATTGCAGACTCCGAAAATATTTCAGAGGAAAAAATTATTACAAAAGCAATTAAGGAATATATTGAAGATTATAATACAGAAAAAAATGATCCTCTTTTAAATTTAATTGGTATTGCAGATGGTGAAGATGACGATGGATCAGAAAATCCTGACCAAACCCTTTATGGAGGTGAAGATAATGAATGAAGTTTTTGTGGATAGTGGAGGATGGATATCCATTATTAATAGAAATGACAAAAATCACTCAAAAGCTGCCAATTATCTTAAAAAACTCCGTAAAAATAATGTAACTTTGGTGACAACTGATTATATCAAAGATGAAACAATTAGCTGGCTTAGAGAAAATATTGATTATGAAACAGCATTAAAAGTAATGGATTTATGGGAAAAGGCAGAAAAAAATGAAGAGTTAAAAACCTGCTGGGTTTCTAATGAGATTGCTAAAGAGTCTAATGATATTTTTCGAAAGTTTAGTGATTATAATTTAAGCTATACTGACTGTACATCACTTGTTATTTGTCGCAAATTAAAGGTTGATAAAGTTTTTGGATTTGATGAAAATTTTAATGAGCTTGGTTATATTTTTACTACCTGTCAGAATGATAAAGAAGAAACATATGAAGTTTTAAGACCATTATAATTAATGGGGAGGTCAATTCATGCATGCTATTGAAAAGATTTTGGCCAATAAATCTGGAAAAGATAAAGTTCAAACTGGGGAAATAGTAAATGCAAAAATAGATTTAGCAGAAGTAAATGACCTATATTTACAGGTTATAAAGTCTTTTAGAGAAATGGGAGGCCAAAAAGTCTGGGATAAAGATAAGGTAAGTTTTGTTTTTGACCATTACAGTCCGGCCCCTACTTTAAAAGCTGCCGATAATCATAAACAGATGAGAGAATTTTGTAATAAACAGGGAATAGATAAACTATTTGATATAAATAAAGGTATCTGCCATCAGGTTTTACCTGAAGCAGGTTTGGTCTATCCAGGGATGATT
>Ga0209936_1000948_pt1 | contig 16240 bp, 15 predicted proteins | sample SalPonR1_A_D1_MG_FD_185694 | JGI IMG/M metagenome (GOLD analysis project Ga0209936, IMG submission 185694) | Salt pond soil microbial communities from South San Francisco under conditions of wetland restoration - Salt Pond MetaG R1_A_D1_MG... ... | reverse complement strand
CTCCGATGAGCTGCTCGGCGCGATCATTTCGCCCGCCGCCGGGCTCAGGACCGAACGCCGCATCAGCCACGCCTTCGTGATGCTGACCAACGACTATCCCAGGCCCTTCATCATCACCGATGCCGCCGTCAACGTGCAGCCGGACCTTTTGGAAAAGGCTGATATCGCGCAGAATGCCGTCGGCCTCTGGCATGCGCTGTTCGGCCCGCAGAAGCCGCATCTCGCCATCCTTGCCGCGGTCGAGACGGTGCATCCCCGAATGCCCGCGACCATCGACGCCGCCGCCCTGTGCAAGATGTCAGATCGCGGGCAGATCACCGGCGCGCTGCTTGACGGGCCTTTGGCCTTCGACAACGCCATCAGCGTCAGGGCCGCGCAGGAAAAGGGCATCGAGTCGGTGGTGGCGGGCCGTGCCGACATCCTGCTCGTGCCCGATATCGAGGCCGGTAACATCCTGGCCAAGCAATTGATTTTCATGGGCCATGCCGAAGGCGCGGGGATCGTTCTGGGCGCGCGTGTGCCAGTGATCCTGACCAGCCGCGCCGACAGCGTGCGCGCACGGCTTTTGTCCTGCGCGCTCGCCGTGCTGCTGGCTGACGCGCGCGACAGGGGGCAAGTCAAATGACGGAAACGATCCTGACACTCAATGCTGGTTCCTCCAGCCTCAAGTTTCGGGTTTTCGCGCGCGACGGGCTGCGCGAACTGGCTGGCGGGAAGGCCACGCGCATCGGCGGCGCCGCCGAGTTCAACGCCTATATCACCGACGGCCCGACCACGCGGACCACGCTGGCGCACGGCGCCGATCACCATGCCGCGCTCGAAGCGGTGATCGCCTTCATCAAGGACCATGCAAGCGAATGGCAAAGCGTCGCCATCGCGCATCGGGTGGTGCATGGCGGCACGCGCTATACCGGGCCGGTACGGGTCACACCACCGGTGATCGCCGATCTCGAAGCGCTGAGCCCGCTTGCCCCACTGCATCAGCCCCACAACCTCGCCGCCATCGCCGCCTCGGGGCGGGTCGAGGCGGATGTGCCCGATATCGCCTGTTTCGACACCGCCTTTCATGCCGGTCACGGACCGATGACGACCCGTTTCGCGATCCCGGCGGAATTTCATGACGCAGGCGTGCGCCGCTACGGGTTTCATGGCCTCTCCTATGCATGGGTAGCCGAATCCCTGCGCCGCGATCACCCCGCGCTTAATCAGGGCCGGGTCATCGCCGCGCATCTGGGGAACGGCTCCAGCCTCTGTGCGATGGAACAGGGCCAGAGCCGCGACACCACCATGAGCATGAGCACCCTTGACGGTGTGCCGATGGGCACCCGCTCGGGCGCGATCGACCCCGGCGCGGTGATGCACCTCATGCGCGCGCATGGCATGTCGGCGGACGAGGTCGAGGCGATGCTTTACGATCGCTCGGGCCTGCTCGGTCTTTCGGGGATCTCGAATGATGTGGCGACCCTTCTGGCCGACGGATCGGACGCGGCGCGCTTCGCACTTGATTATTTCGCGCGGCGCTGCGCGCAGGCGGCGGCTTCGCTGGCGGTGGTGCTTGGCGGGATTGACACCATGGTCTTCACCGGCGGCATCGGCGAACACGCCCGAGAGGTGCGCGAGCGTATCATCGCCCAACTCGCGCCGCTCGGCGATTTCCAGACGCTGGTGATCCCCGCCAACGAGGAACGGATGATGGCGCTCGAGGCGCTCTCGGTTCTGCGCGCCGAACAGGCCGCGTGATCGCGCGCACCCGGTTTGGTACGAAACAAGGGGGCGTTTCGTGCGTTTCGTACCGAATGCACTGCGCCCCTCAAGCCTCTTTCGCCTTCTTCTCCGATCCGCTAAGCCTGCCGGAACCAGCGCAATCAAAGGCCTACACATGAGACCCGTCCGCCTGCTTTCCGGTGTCCTGACTGTCAGCGGATGGACCATGCTCAGCCGAATTCTCGGGTTTGTCCGCGATGTGCTGATCGCCAATTTCCTCGGCCCCGGCCCCTTGATGGATGCCTATGTGGCCGCTTTCCGGCTGCCCAACATGTTTCGCCGCTTCTTTGCCGAAGGCGCCTTCAACGCGGCATTTGTTCCAATGTTTTCAAAGAAATACGAGGGCGAGGAAGATCATGTCAAATTCGCCTCGCAGGCCATGTCGGGGCTGGCGCTGGTGCTTTTGGCGCTGACCGGCCTTTCGATGCTGTTCATGCCCGCTCTGGTCTGGGCCACCGCCGAGGGCTTTGCCGAGGACGAGCGATTTGATCTGACGGTCGCCTTCGGGCGCATCGCCTTTCCCTATATCCTGTTCATCTCTCTCGCTGCGCTCTTTTCGGGCGTGCTCAACGCCACCGGCCGCTTCGCCGCCGCCGCCGCCGCCCCCGTCCTGCTCAATGTCATGCTCATCACCGCCATGACCTTCGCCGCCATCAATGATGGCCCGGTGGCAGATGCGCTAGTCTGGACGATCCCTTTCGCGGGCGCGGCCCAGCTTGCGCTGGTCTGGATCGCCGCCGCGCGCGCCGGGTTTCACATCCGGGCCGAGCGCCCGCGCTGGACGCCGGACATGGCGCGCCTTGTGCGCATCGCCATTCCCGCCGCGCTGGCAGGCGGGGTCATGCAGGTCAATCTTCTGGTCGGGCAGCAGGTCGCCTCGAATTACGACAAAGCCGTCAGCTGGCTTTATTCGGCGGATCGCCTTTACCAGTTGCCGCTTGGCGTGGTGGGCATCGCCGTCGGCATCGTGTTGCTGCCTGATCTCTCGCGCCGTCTCAAGATCGACGACCACAGGGGCGCGCGCGCCGCCTATTCCCGCGCCGTCGAGATATCGCTGGCGCTGACCGTGCCCTGCGCCGTGGCACTGGTGGCGGTGCCGCTGCCACTTGTCTCGGTCCTCTTCGAGCGCGGCGCGTTTGGCACCGACGACACCGCCGCCACCGCGCTTGCGGTCGCGATCTATGGTCTGGGTCTGCCGGCCTTCGTTCTCCAGAAAATCCTGCAACCGCTGTTCTTCGCGCGCGAGGACACCAAAAGCCCGTTCCGCTATGCCGTGGTGGCGATGATCGTCAACGCCGTTGTGGCGATCGGAATGGCCTATGTGATCGGCTGGATCGCCGCCGCCGTCGCCACCACCTTCGCGGGCTGGGTGATGCTCTGGCTGCTTTTTCGCGGCGCGCGAACCTATGGCGAGGTCGCCCGCTTTGATGACCGCTGCCGTGACCGTGTCTGGCGCATCCTTGTCGCCTCGGCACTGATGGGGGTCATCATCTGGGGCGCAAGCGTGCTTCTGGTACCGTTCTTCGGCATTGCGGGGCTGCGATGGCTGGCGCTTCTGGCGCTGATCGGGACAGGGATCGTCAGCTATTTCGGGATCGGCCACCTGATCGGCGCATTTCATCTGTCCGAGTTCCGCGCCACGCTGCGCCGCTGAGGCGGCGACCGGCGTCGCTCAGCGGTGCCGGATCTTGGCGCGGATCCGCGCCCAGCCACCCGGCGCCAGGAAAAACGACAGGATGAACCCGGCGGCAAACCCGGCCACATCCGCCAGCCACATCCGGTTCGCTCCGAAGATCAGCCCAAAGATCAGCTGCAACCCCATCAGCACCCCGATCAGGGTGAACGCCCGGAACTGCTGTGCGCCCATCTGCCCCAGCTTGAGCCACATGAGGTAAGTGAACCCACCGATCAGCCCATAAACGCCGGGAAACGCACCGACCAGCCAGCTTTGCTGCTCGGGCATCGCCAGCCCGAACACCACTGCGCCCACCACCGCCGACGCCACGAACAGCACCAGCACAGCCCATTGCGCAAAAACCTCGCCCACAAATTTGCCCAGGGCCAGCAGCATCACCCCCGCAAACAGCGCATGGGTAAATGAACCATGCAGAAAGAGATAGGTCACGAACCGCTTCAAATGCGCGAGCGGCCAAAGATTATTCTGCACCATCCAGCCGAAAATATCGCTGTTGAACCCGTAATCCTGAATCGCGCCCTGCCGCCAACCGACCGCCTCAGGCCCCCCTATCAGACCCCGCGCCCCGAGATTGAAGACGGCCTCGATGCCGATGATGACCAGAAACAACGCCACCACGACGGGCGGCAAGGGGTTGACCGGATGGTCTGAACGCGGACTGCTCATGCGGGGCTCTCCTTGACGGGGCTTTGACCCATGGGTAAGCGAGGCTGGCACGGAAATCCACCACGGAGATGAGCCATGACCGAGCCGGTCTTCACACCCCGCGTCTTTTCGGGGATCCAGCCTTCGGGCAACCTGACGCTCGGTAACTACCTTGGCGCGCTCAAGCGCTTCGCCAACAGCCAGAACGCAGGCGTCGAGTCGATCTTCTGCATGGTCGACCTGCATGCCATCACCGTCTGGCAGGAGCCCGAGAAACTGCGCCGCGCCACCCGCGAACTGGCCGCCGGTTTCATCGCCTCGGGGATCGACCCGCAGAAATCCATCCTGTTCAACCAAAGCCAGGTGCCCGAACACACGCAACTGGCTTGGGTGTTCAACTGCGTCGCGCGCATGGGCTGGATGAAACGCATGACCCAATTCAAGGACAAGGCCGGCAAGAACGCCGAACAGGCCAGCCTCGGGCTCTTCGGCTACCCGGCGCTGATGGCCGCCGACATCCTGGTCTATCACGCCACCCACGTGCCCGTCGGCGAAGACCAGAAACAGCATCTCGAACTGACCCGCGACATCGCGATCAAGTTCAACAACGATTACGGCGTCGATTTCTTTCCGATCACCGAACCGGTAATCGAAGGCGCGGCCACGCGGGTCATGAGCCTGCGCGACGGCACCAAGAAGATGTCGAAATCCGACCCCTCTGACATGAGCCGCATCAACCTCACCGACGATGCCGACACCATCGCCAAGAAGATCCGCAAGGCCAAGACCGACCCCGAACCGCTCCCCAATGATGCCGACGGTCTCGAGACGCGCCCCGAGGCGCGCAACCTCGTCAATATCTACGCCGCCCTCTCGGATCAAAGCGTGGATCAGGTGATGCGCGATGCGGGCGGCAAATCCTTCTCCGAATTCAAGCCCATGCTCGCCGACCTCGCGGTGGACAAGCTGGCGCCGATCTCAACGGAAATGGGCCGCCTCATGCAGGATACCTCCGAGATCGACCGCATCCTTGCGGACGGCGCGCAACGCGCCCGCGCCATCGCAGCGCCGATCCTGCAAAAGACCTACGATATCGCGGGCATGGTCGGCGCCCGGGTGTGACCCCGGCCGCCTTCCGTCCCCGCCCTCAGATCAGCCGCACCTGCGTGCCGACCTCGGTCAGATCAAAAAGCTCGGCGATCTTCTCGTTGTAAAGCCCGATGCAGCCATCGGACGATTTGCGCCCGATCTTGCGCGTGTCATGGGTGCCGTGAATCCGGTAATACTGCCACGACAGATGGAGCGCATGGGTGCCCATCGGGTTCTCCGGCCCCGGCGGCACCGTGACAGGCAATGACGGGTCACGCTCGCGCATGGACGGGGTCGGCGTCCATGACGGGCCCTCGACCTTCTTCACGATCCTTGTCAGGCCCAGCTTGGTCAGCTCCGGGCTGCGTGGCACCGATGTCGGGAACAGCCGATAGACGCTTTCATCCTCCGACCAGAAATGCAGCGCGCGCGAGCGCGTGTCGGCCACGATCGCGCCATGCTCCAGCGTGTCGAAATGATCGCGCCAATCAAGCAGCGCGAAACCCGACATGTTGCGCCGCACCCCGCTTGACGGTTCGGCCCAGACGGCTGGCGCCGCCAAAAGCGCCGCACCCCCGGCAATGATCGCACGACGGTTGATCGCTCGTGATGCCATCCTTTGTCTCCTTTGTCCTGCTCGTGCCTGTTTCCTGACGCGTAAAACGCAAAACCGGCGTTCACATGCAAATCACGAAATGGTTTATGCGCGACGCCCCGCCCCCTCATCGCCTTGCGAAACGGGGTGGTGCCGCCCTAGTCTTGCAAAAAGGAGTTTCCGGCCATGCGCAAACTGCAAACCCAAGGCGTGCATCACATCACCCTCACGGGCGCCGACCGCCAGACCAGTATCGACTTCTGGGAAGGAGTGCTCGGCATGCCGTTCATTTTCGACCAGCCCAATCTCGACGACCCCGGCGAGGGCCATCTCTATTTCGATCCCGGCGACGGGCGGCTGATCACGATCTTCACCAACGAGACCCGCACGCGCGTGCACAACCGCACCCCGACTGATCCGGGTTGCGTGCACCACCTGGCCTTCAATGTCAGCCGCGCCAGCTTTTCGCAGGTGGTCGAACGGCTCAATGAGCGTGGCATCGCCCATTCCGGCCCCAAGGATCGCGGCTTCATGGATTCGATCTATTTCAAGGATCCGATGGGTCTCCTGATCGAACTCGCCTGCTACCGGTTCGAACCCCCATACGGGTGCAGCCATGCCGATGTCATGATCGAGGCCCACCGCATCCGCGTCGCGCGCGGCGACCACCATATCGCCGAAGTTCACCTCGCCGACGCGATCGAACATCTGGTGGCGACGCGCCAGCAAAGCCTGTCTTCGGATCGCGGCCCGCAAAACCCCTATTGATCGCGCCATCTGTGCACCTTGGCACATGACCTGCCGGATTCTGCGCAATTGCGCGCAGGGCCCTGTAAGGCCCATCTCTGTTGCATCGCACAGATTAAAAGGCCCTGCCATGACAACAGATATTCACCCCGAGGCCCGGATCGGTCATGTCCATCTCAAGGTCGCCGATCTCGACCGCGCCATCGCGTTCTATTCGGGCGTGCTCGGCTTCCCCGTCCAGCAACGCTGGGGCGCCCGCGCCGCTTTCCTCGGCGCGGGCGGCTATCACCACCATATCGCCCTCAACACCTGGGACACGCTCGGCGGAACGCCCGCACAAAAGGGCCATACCGGCCTGTACCATGCGGCGATTCTCTATCCAGACCGCGCTCAGCTCGCCGATGCGCTGCGCCGCGTCCTCGCCGCCGGCCTCACCCTCGACGGCGCCGCCGATCATGGCGTCAGCGAAGCGCTCTACCTGCGCGACCCGGACGGCAACGGTGTCGAACTTTACCGCGACCGCCCGCAAAAGGATTGGCCGCGCAATCCCGACGGCCAGCTTTCGATGACAAACAGTCCGCTCGATCTCGAGGCGCTCCTCGCCGAGGCCCCCTGACCCCTTCTTCTGTTTTAAAATATCCCGGGGAGCGCGAGGGGCTGGCCCCTCGCTCCAGCGCGCGCCAAAGGCGCGCCACCCCGCACTGAAGGGCTCTGGACCCTCCCGCGCAACCGGCCTAGGCTGCGCGCGCTGAACAGGAGGAAAAAGATGGCAGTCGGCACCGATATCCGCACCTATTTCGATGGCGCATGGCATGATGGCGACCTTGCGGTGATGCGCGCGGCGGATCACGGCTCCTGGCTCGGCACGACCGTGTTCGACGGCGCGCGCTATGCCCATGGGCTGACCCCCGATCTCGACCTGCATTGCGCACGGGTGAACGCCTCCGCCGAGGCGCTGATGATCAAGCCGACCGTCACGCCCGAGGACATGGTCAAGATCATCCATGAGGGGCTCGCCGCCTACGATTCCCGAACGGCGGTCTATATCCGCCCGATGTATTGGTCGATCACTGGTGGCCCGCTTGGCGTCATGCCCGATCGTGACGGCGGCACCGGCTTCGCCGTCTGCCTCGAGGCCACGCCGATGGCGCCGCCGGGCAGTTCGACCACCCTCACCCGCACCCGCTTTCGCCGTCCCGTCCTCGAGGACGCGGTGGTCAACGCCAAGGCCGGCTGCCTCTATCCCAACAACGCCCGGATGATCGCCGAGGCGCAGGCACGCGGATTCGGCAACGCGCTGGTCGCCGACGCGCTTGGCAACGTGGCCGAGTCCGCTACCGCCAATGTCTTCGCCATCAAGGATGGCGCCGTGTTCACACCGGTCCCGAACGGCACGTTCCTTTCCGGGATCACCCGTGCGCGCCACATCCGCAACCTGCGCGCCGACGGGATCGAGGTGCATGAGACCGTGATGAGCTTTCAGGACTTTCACGATGCCGACGAGGTCTTCCTCTCGGGCAACATGATGAAGGTCACGCCGGTCACCGCCTTTGACGACACCCGGTACCAGGTCGGCCCGCTGACCCGGCGCGTGCAGGAAATGTATTGGGACTGGGCCGCCTCGGCGCGCTGACGCCTGGCCATCCGCAATACCGACGTTATACCGACGTCAGACCGACGCGATACCGAACCGCTGCCGACGCCCTTTCGGGCCGGACCGCGCAAACGACCAGCCGCCCGCTTAACGCAGCGTTTTGGGTGACAATCGCCGCCCGTCCAGCCATCCTGCCCGGCAAATACCGGAGGCCGCCATGACCGATTACAGCCACCTTCTCGCCCCGCTCGACCTGGGCCATGTCACGCTCAGGAACCGTGTGCTCATGGGCTCCATGCATACCGGCCTCGAGGAAACGAAAGACTGGAACCGCGTCGCCGAATTCTACGCCACCCGCGCACGCGGCGGCGTCGGGCTGATGGTCACGGGCGGCATGGCCCCCAATCCAGAAGGCGGCGTTTTCCCTGGTGCCGCAGGGCTTTACACCGATCAGGACATCGCCAACCACCGCCACGTCACCGACCGCGTGCATGACGCGGGCGGGCGCATCGCCATGCAGATCCTGCATGCCGGCCGCTACGCCTACAGCCCCGATTGCGTCGCTCCCTCCCCCGTCAAGTCACCGATATCCCCCTTCCCGCCAAAGGAACTGGACGAGGCGGGCATCGAGAAACAGATCGCCGATATCGTCACCGCCGCCACCCGCGCCCGCGAGGCCGGTTACGATGGCGTCGAGATCATGGGCAGCGAGGGCTATTTCCTCAACCAGTTCCTCGTCCTCCACACCAACAAACGCACTGACCGCTGGGGCGGCGCTTACGAGAACCGCATGCGACTCCCCCTCGAAACCGTTCGCCGCGTCCGCGCCGCTGTCGGCAGCGATTTCATCCTGATCTACCGCCTGTCTATGATCGACCTCGTGCCCGAGGGCTCGACCTTCGACGAGGTGGTGCAACTGGCGCAGGCCGTCGAGGAGGCCGGGGCCAGCATCATCAATACCGGGATCGGCTGGCACGAAGCGCGCATTCCCACCATCGCCACATCGGTCCCGCGCGCAGCCTTCACATGGGTCACCCGCAAACTGATGGGCAAGGTCGGCATTCCGGTCATCACCTCGAACCGGATCAACACGCCCGAGGTGGCCGAACAGGTGCTGGCCGACGGCTGCGCCGACATGGTGTCGATGGCGCGCCCCTTCCTCTCCGACCCGGATTTCGTGAAAAAGGCGGCGGATGGGCGCGCCGATACCATCGCACCCTGCATCGCCTGCAACCAGGCCTGCCTTGATCACACGTTCAGCGGCAAGATCTCGACCTGTCTCGTCAATCCCCGCGCCTGCTATGAAACCGAACTGACGGTCACGCCGACCGATCGCCCCAAATCCATCGGTGTCGTCGGGGCCGGACCTGCCGGGCTTTCGGCTGCAATGACCGCCGCAGCGCGTGGCCACACTGTGACCCTGTTCGATCAGGCCGACCAAATCGGCGGGCAGTTGAACATGGCGCGTGAAATCCCCGGCAAGGAGGAGTTTCACGGGCTGGTCGCATGGTACGATACAATGATGCAGGAGCATGACATCACGCTGAAACTCGGTCAGCGCGTTGACGTCGACGACGTCGCCGGCTTTGACGAGGTGATCATCGCCACAGGCGTTCTGCCGCGCGATCCTGGCATACCAGGACAGAACGGAGCCAACGTTCTGTCCTATGTGGACGTGCTGCGCGGCAAGGCGCCGGTGGGCAAGCGCGTGGCCATCGTGGGCGCGGGGGGCATCGGCTTTGACGTGGCCGAATACCTTGTTCAGGAGGGCAGCAGCCCCACCGTGGACCTGTCGGAATGGAAAGAGGAATGGGGCGTCGCCGATCCTGCCGAGGCGCGCGGCGGCCTGGCCCCCGAGGGCCCGCGCCCCGAGGCCCCTGCCCGTCAGGTCACGCTGCTGCAACGCAAGGATGAACGCCCCGGCAAGCGGCTTGGCAAGACCACGGGTTGGATTCACCGCGCCACGCTGCGGATGAAACAGGTGAAGATGATGAGCGGCGTGAACTATGAACGCATCGATTCTGACGGCCTGCATATTTCTCACGGCGAGGCGCAAGACTCCCCCAGGCTGATCGAGGCCGACACCATCGTCCTGTGCGCCGGGCAACTGTCCGAACGCAGCCTTGCCGACGCACTGGAAGCGCGGGGAATCGCGGTGCATGTCATCGGCGGCGCCGACGTGGCCGCCGAGCTTGACGCCAAGCGGGCCATCGACCAGGGCACCCGGCTCGCGGCGGTGCTGTGACCTTGGTCGCTCAAACGGAAACACCTGTTCTCTTGTTTCCGTGCCACGAACGATCCTGAACAAAACCCAGATATTGTCGGTCCGATGCCGCAGTTGTGCCCGAATTTCCGCTGATAACGGTCCTTGTCAAACGAATAGAGGTATCGAGTATGGATCGCCTTACCGAAATGGAGGCCTTCGCGACCGTCGTGGATCAAGGAGGATTCACCGACGCTGCGCGCAAGATGGGAATCTCGAAATCTGCTGTCTCGAAGCATGTTTCGTCCCTGGAGGCGCGTCTTGGCGCGCGCTTGCTGAACCGGACGACACGACGGGTTAGCCCGACCGAGATCGGCCTGGCCTATTACGACCGCGCGCTGCGGGTGCTCAACGATGCGGGTGAGGCCGATGCGCTGGTCAGTTCGATGCAATCGGCGCCTTCGGGCCTGCTGCGCATCTCTGTCGCCACCGATTTCGGCGTCAATCATCTCAGCCCAGTTCTGGGCACGTTTCTTGAGGAATTTCCCGATATCTCGGTCAACATGGTTCTGAACAACCGCTATGTGGAGCTGATTTCGGAAGGGTTCGACATGGCCGTGCGGATCGGCGAGCTTGAAGACAGCACCCTGCGGGCACGCAAGCTGACCGACACCACCAAGCGCATGATCGCCAGCCCCGCTTACCTCGAACGCTATGGCCGGCCCAAGAAAATCGACGACCTCAACGAACACAAGCTGCTGCACTATTCCAGCCAGACCAACGGGTCGGTATGGAAGCTGACCGCGCCATCCGGCGAAAAGCGGCAGGTGCGCACGGCTGGCGGGCTTTCGGTCAATGACGGGCAATCGCTGCTCAATGCCGCGATCTCGGGCCTCGGGATCGCCTATCTGCCCAGCTTCCTTTACGCCACGGCGATGCAGGAAGGGCTGGTCGAGGATGTCATTCCCGATCTTCCCGTCGAAACGCAGGGCATTTACGCGGTCTATCCGCCGGGCCGGTTCACCCAGCCCAAGGTGCGCGCCTTCATCGACTTTCTCGTGCATGCTTTCGCCGAGAAAGGCCCCAACGACTGGTAAGTCGTTCTTAAGGCAAGACAAAATCACAAACCCCGGATGCCGCCGCGTCCGGGGTTTCTGCTTTGATTGGTGGCAAACAGGGTTTGTGCGGCGAGAGCGGTTGTCTTGGCGGGTGAATGTGCCAGACTCATCGCGACATTCCGACGACGAAAGGACATTCCATGGCGAACCCCACGCTGCTGACGATCTCTGGCTCGCTGCGCAAGGGCTCTTACAACCGCATGCTTTTGCGCGAGGCGGTCGCGGCTTTCGGGCCTGCGATGATCGAAGAGGGCGACTTGAACCTGCCGCTATACGATGGCGATCTGGAGGCTGCGAACGGCGTTCCAGATTCCGTTCAAGCTCTTGCAAAACAAGTTAAAAACGCCGATGCGATCGTCATCTCATCGCCCGAATACAACAAGGGGATCAGCGGGGTTCTGAAGAATGCGTTTGACTGGATCAGCCGGGTCGAGGGGATGCCGTTCAAGGGCAGGCCGACAGTGTTGATGTCGGCCAATGCCGGGCGCACGGGGGGTGAGACCGGGCAGTTCATGGTGATGAGTTGCCTGGTGCCGTTGCAGGCGCGTGTGTTGCATGGGCCGATGCTGTGCGTGGCGGCGGCGGGGAATGAATTCGACTCCGAGGGCAGGCTGAACAATGACCAATATCGCAAGGTTCTGGTCGGAAAAATGGAGGCGCTGCGCGCCGAATCCAGTTGACGCCGCCTCGCCGGGACGTCATTTACAGCAACGAAATCAATAGCTTGGCCAAGCCGAATGAACAACCCGATCCAGACCATTCCCGACATGATCGACCCGGCGCGGGGGCGGGCGATGCAGGCGAGCCTGGGGCAGATACCTGACCTTGAGGCGGGCGATGCGTTGCCGCCGTTTTTTCATCAATTGTATTTCTGGGACCCGCAACCCCCTGAAATGATTGGAAGAGATGGGCATCCGAAGGTGGGCGGGGTGATCCCGGACATGGGGTTGCCGCGCAGGATGTGGGCCGGGGGGCGGCTGGAATTTCACGCGCCGCTGCACGCCGGAGAACCGGCCAAGCGATTGACTTACAAGGAAAATTCGGAACGCAAGGAGGGGCGCAGCGGGCCGTTGGGCTTTGTCGCGCTGCGTCATGAGATATGGCAGGGGGACAGGCTATGTGTGACCGACTGGCAGGACCTTGTTTATCGCGAAGACCCGGACCCGAATGCGCCGCAAAGCACGCCGAAAATGGCACGGACGGACGAGGATATCTGCGAGACGCGCCGCTTCGATACGACCCTGCTCTTTCGCTATTCCGCGCTGACATTCAACGGGCATCGAATTCATTATGATATTGATTATGCGAAAGAAATCGAGGGTTACGCGGGGCTTGTGGTGCATGGCCCGCTGCTGGCGCAACTGCTGATTTTGATGGCGGAACGCGAACTGGGGACGCTCAGAACCTTCAGTTTCCGGGCGACCGCGCCGCTGATGCATTTCGAGGCGGCCGAGCTCTGCTGGAAGGCCGATGGCAGCGCCTGGGTGCGCGGCCCGGACGGGCGCCAATGCATGGAGGCCAAGGCCGGTTGAAAGCGTACAAAACGTCCGTTTTGTACGTCGGTTTTGTACTGAAATCGGAGACGGATCGGAAAGTTCTGTACAGATCGGGGAATCCGGGGTGAATCCGATGCTTGGGGCGTGGAGTCTGGCGGCGATTTTTGGGCTGCATCTGGTGCGCCCCCGGTGGTTCGGTGGAGGGGGCTGACTGTCAGTTGAGCGCGGGGGGATGTGAAGCATTGGTCGACGCGCTTGGCAGAATGATACATCCGGCCAAAGATTCCATTCAGGCGTGTTGCACCGAACGCCAGCAGTGAGCGCTAGGCAGACAGTATTGCCGCAATTTGATCCAGATCGTAGTGTACACTCTGGAATTGTGCTAAGCAGCACTGCTTATGAGGCAAGTTTCGAGTTCGGCATGTTTAACTATTTGTTGAAATCCGCCTTTAGGTCGGCAATTCGCGCTGCCGAGCGAAGCTACAACACGCCGGAGCGCAAAGGAGCCAGAGGCGAGCGCCAGGTGCACAATGCGCTGTCCTCCGTTCTCGATGAAAAAGAGTATCGCGTTTTGTCGGACTTGATTCTGCCAATCGCAGGCGGCACGACCCAACTGGATCACGTTGTACTATCGCGTTTTGGGATTTTCGTGATCGAGACCAAGAACATGTCTGGTTGGATTTTTGGCGGTGCTGACCAGCAGAAATGGACACAAGTGCAGAAAGGTGGTCAGCGCCGCAGCTTCCAAAATCCACTTCGGCAGAACTACGCTCACGTTAAGGCAGTACAAAGCACCTTAGAAATCGATCTTAAGCTGCTATACAATTTCGTTGTTTTCACTGGCAGCGCCGAACCGAAAACCGAAATGCCAGAAAACGTTGCTTGGGGGTTGCGCGCGCTGGGCAAGCTGATCGCAGTTCGAAGACAACTCGTCTTTTCGAACATCCAAGTGAAGGCTTTTACCGAAAAGCTGCTAGGTCAGGCATTAGAGAGCGACGGAGCTGGTCGGATAAAGCACTTGCAAAATCTTGAAAGGAAAGCTGCGGCCAAAACTGTTGCGCAATCTTCAAGGCCCTCAGACTCTGTCAGCCCAATCTTATGCCCGAAATGTGGAGGCGAAATGTTACAGCGCGCAAACCGAAAGACGGGTGACCCTTTTTGGGGATGTAGGAGATTCCCTAAGTGCCGGGGTACGCGAAAGGTGGCGTGAAATTTCTCCTTTACTGGATAACTAATTTAGAGCGAAGTCTCTTTGCCGACCGGAACGGAGGCGTTCCGATTGACCCAAAGACGCTCATCGCCAGTCATTCTTCGACAGACGTTTGGCGTCGGAACAGTTATTGAGCATGCCCCAGATATGCCCGATCGCTTTATCATTATCACCTCGTATCCAAGGAAGGACTGACATGAAGCCACCACAGTCCTTTTATGACTTTACGCTACATTTTCACCAGGACTTAGACCTCATTTATCCGGACTGGGATTCAGACAAACCCGGCGCGCGCCACAAAATTTATGATAACTTTCGGCAGGGATACGGTAATCAATCCGTCCGTGATCTGGCAAATACGGCGCGACACTCATAGCTGACGACAAGATTGACCTCGGCACGCTTCGGTTCAATGAAGCAAAAGCTGGTTGGGTTATTCAAGATCAAGGCGTTCGTTTACTGTTTAAAGACTTTTTGGGTTGGCGGCATCGCTATCCTACGCCATTGCTGCGCCAGCGATCTCCAAAGGCAGACATTGGCGCAGCCGCAGCGAAAGTCAGTTTCGTCCGCATAGCAGGCGTTGGTTCTTGCGGCAGCGAAGGTCCGGTCTTCGCGCCATCATGCCTAACCTCCCGCCAATGCAGCACCAAGCACGAATGTCGCGCTCGATGCTGACACCCCGGCCGAAGGCGCCGCGCGAGTGCCAGAGCGTCCCACGGTCTGGCACTCGCGCGCCTTGCTTCTGCCAAATACCGACGCCTAGAGCGACGCCTCGGGGCGGAAGCCGGGGGGGATGGAATCGACGCCGTCGAGCACGAGATCGGCCATCACCTGCCCGACCTTGGGGGCCATGCCGAAGCCGATCTTGAAACCGCCATTGGCGATGAACTGCCCTTGATGGAGAGGATGCGCCCCCAGCATGGGTGCGCGCGAGCGGGTGCGCGGGCGAAGGCCGGCCCAGCGGCCGATCACCGGGGCCTCGGCAAGGGCGGGCACCGCCGCGCGGGCGCGGGCGATCACCTCATCGAGCAGGGCATCGGTGGCGGAGGGGTCGTCGAAGTCGCGCTCGGAGGTGGAGCCGATGGCGGTGGTGCCGTTCTCGTGGGGGATCACATGGATCGAGTCTGCGAAAAGCTGTGGCTGGCCGGGGGCGGCCAGATCAAGCACCGCGCCCTGCCCCTTGACGGCACTGCCCACGATGCGGCTGTGATGGGCGTTCAGTTCGTCGAGCCCGGCGACTCCGGTGGCCCAGACCACGGCGCCCGAAGCGGTGCCCGTGGTCAGCACCTCGCCGCCTTTGGCGCGGATGGCGGCCGTGAGGGCCGCGCCCGCCTGACGGGGATGCATGCGGGCGCTGAGCGTGTCGCGGATGAGCCAGCCGGTCGGGGTGAGCGGCGCCCAGTCAAGCCCGTCGGCGCGGATCACCTGCCAGTCGGCCTGCCCTTGCCAGAGGGTCTGCGCGCTTACGGCGCGGGCGCGCGCCAGTTCGAGCGCGTGATCGTCGGCGACGGGTTGCAGGCGGCCAAGGCGGGCATAGCCCGCAGAGAGGCCGGAGACCGCCGCGACCTCGGCCCAGAAGGGCGCGGCCATGAGCAGGCTTTCGAATTGAAACGCCTTCTTGTCGTTCCAGTTTTCCGGGACATGAGGGGCGAGCGCGCCGACGACGCCGTTTGAGGCGCCCTGCCCCGGCCCGTTCGGGTCGATCACCCGCACGCGCGCGCCGCGCTGAAGGCAGGACCAGGCCACCGAGAGGCCGAATATGCCTGCGCCCATCACTGTCACGTCGACCATTGCCATTCCCCGATCCGGCCTGCATTGTCGGCGGCGTTATGGCACAGGCCGGCGCCCGTGCCCATGCCATGCGCGGTGCGGCAGACAGATGCGCCCGCGCGACATCTGCAACAGGCGATCCGGGACGAGGCATGAGTGAAACGGCCGATCTGGAATGGCGCGACGGGGGCGTGCCGGTCTCGACACGGTTCGAGGACCCGTATTACAGCCTTGAGGACGGGTTGAGCGAGACACGGCATGTGTTTCTGGCGGGCAATGATCTGCCGGGGCGGTTTTGCGACGGGTTCCATGT
>Ga0209936_1000938_pt1 | contig 16344 bp, 9 predicted proteins | sample SalPonR1_A_D1_MG_FD_185694 | JGI IMG/M metagenome (GOLD analysis project Ga0209936, IMG submission 185694) | Salt pond soil microbial communities from South San Francisco under conditions of wetland restoration - Salt Pond MetaG R1_A_D1_MG... ... | reverse complement strand
GATTTTTATCCTGGCACTGTTTCTTGAGTACCGGCTGGCTTTTTGGGTGATGATGGGAATGACCATTTCATTTGTAGGCGGTATACTATTTATGCCGCTGGCCGGCCTGAGTATCAACATGATTTCCATGTTTGGCTTCCTGGTAGTACTTGGTATTGTTGTAGATGATGCTATTGTTGTGGGGGAAAATGTTTTTGAATACCGGCAGCAGGGGATGAGTAACCTCGAGGCGGCTATTCGTGGCACAAAAGACATCAGCAAGCCTGTGATTTTCAGTATACTCACAAATATAATTGCATTTGTTCCGCTGCTTTTTATCCCCGGAGCAACAGGTAAATTTTGGTGGCCGTTACCGGCAGTTGTCATCATTGTGCTTGCACTGTCTCTTTTTGAGGCTCTTTTTATTCTGCCGGCCCACCTGGCCCATTCGTCAAAGAAAACAATATTCAAACCGCTGCGATACCTTGAAGAGAAGCAACAGCAGTTCGGTCGTAAATTCAGTAATTTTATTGATGTACACTTCAGGAGATTCCTGGATCTTTCACTTCGAAACAGGTATGTAACACTGAGCGTGGCAACTGCTCTCTTTTTGGTTGTGGGCGGATACGGGTACAGTGATCACATGGGAATGATCTTAATGCCTGAAGTCTCTGCCGATGAAATTGAGGCTGGTGTAAGCCTTCCTGTGGGAACCACAACATTCCAGGCGGCAGCAGTAGCCAACGAGATAACCAATTCCACACACCGGATGTTTGAAGAACACGATCTGTTCCGGGTTGCAGAAGGAATCAAAACCAATGTCCGCGGTCAGAGTTTCATTGATGTTGAGATTGTGATGAAACCTCCGGGAGAACGGGATATGTCGGCCCAGGAGGTAATTGAACTCTGGAGGGACGAAATTGGTGATATTGAGGGAGTGGACCAGATTACGTTCGAAGCAGAAAGAGGTCCGGGAGGATTTCAACAGGATATAAGTGTAGCTTTGAGCCATTCTGATATCAATGTTCTCGAAGTTGCCAGCCAAAGATTCTTAGAAGAAGTTGAATCATTCGAAAACACACGTGATGTAAACGACAATTACAATCGCGGGAAAACACAGTTTGATTTTAAGCTTCTTCCCGAAGGAAGAATGCTCGGGTTAACATCGTCATGGGTTGGTGAACAGGTCAGAAATGCCTTCTTTGGTGCACTGGCCATGCGACAGCTTCGGGGTACCAATGAAGTTGAAGTGAGAGTGAAACTCCCGCGTGAAGAACGACGGGACATTTACAATCTTGAAAACCTGGTGATTCAGACACCGGATGGCATAGAAGTGCCGCTGCTGGATGTAGTCGAGATTGAAACCGGTGAAGCTTTTACCAGTATTAACCGCAGAAACGGGCGCCGCGTTGTATCCGTAGGAATGGATGCAGAACCTTCAAATGCAGTAAACCGTGTTCTTGAATCCATTCAGAGCGATGTGCTGCCACAGCTGCGGACTGAATTTCCGGGTCTTACCTGGAGTTTTGAGGGAAGCCAGGCAGAGATGCGAGAGTCTACCCAGGCATTATGGGGCGGCTTCGGACTTGCACTGATTGTAATTTATGCACTGCTTGCAGTTGCACTGGGCAGTTACATTCAGCCGCTGATTGTTATGGGGGCAATTCCTTTTGGCATCATCGGTGCTGTAATCGGTCATATTATCCTGGGGTACGATCTCTCCCTGGTCAGCCTGATGGGTGTAATTGCACTCTCTGGTGTTGTTCTGAATGATTCCCTTATAATGGTTGATTATGCTAACAGGGAGCGAAAAAAGAAACTGTCTGCTTTTGATGCTATTCACAGTGCAGGGTTGAGGCGCTTCAGGCCGATCATGCTGACAACACTGACAACTTTTGGAGGACTCACACCAATTATACTGGAAACTTCCCGCCAGGCATATAACCTGATTCCGATGGCCATTTCGCTCGGTTTCGGTATTGTTTTTGCAACTTCCATTATTTTGGTTATTGTTCCCTGTATCTACATGATTGTAGAGGATTTTCGGACTGTGACTTCTTGATCTCAGTTAACAGATAAATAGGTTAGCATGCGTAGTTATAATTTCAACATGTTGATTCTGCTGCTAATTTTTTTCATTGGTGGCTGCGGTTCTTCAAAACTTGATGAAACCGTAACTATATATGATTCTGATATTGAAAATGTGACACGAACCGATGGAAATATCCAAATAGATTTTATTTTTCGGGTATCAAAAAATGTAAAGACCATTCGTGTATATTACGACAGATGGGAAAATGAATGGATTCGGCTTAATTACAATTCCTGGCAGGATGTACCCGGCCGCGATCGCAGAACTGCATCGCAAATTGTAAGTGTGCGCGATTCATTAACGGTTTCCCAAAATACAGAAAGAGTCCGCGCCACAATTATTGCATCAAATATCTCTTTTGAGGAAGGCTTTGGGGTAAGTGCCGAGAAGCAGGAGATCTTTTCTATAGAACTGTAACACGGGTTTCAAACTAATGTCGTGTCAAGAATGGATGACATAATTATTTTGAGTTGTTAAAAGTGAAAACTCAAAAGGCAAAACTGAAAAGTGAAAACTGTTGAACAGTGTCGGAAGAGAGATTGAAGGTTGAAGTTTTGCCTTGAACTTTTCACCTTTCAGTTTTTTTCCACTTAACCGACATTTGATTTATGACACGAAACTAGCCACCATTTTACCTACGCCTTGCTGAGGAAAAAATTTCTTGGTGAAAAATGCGGGCTAGTGCTACACCCATGGAGACTGATCGGAGGCTTGTGCAATTTTTGCAGTGTCGATGGCAATGACGAGCTCTTCGTTGGTAGGGATTACCCATATTTCTGTTTTGGACGAATCACTGCTTACTTTTTGATTTTTACCGGGCTCTGTGTTTTCATTTTTATCCGGGTCAATTTCAATCCCAAGAGATTCCATATTTTCAAGAGATTGCTGACGCACAAGTGCTGAATTTTCACCGATACCGGCTGTAAATATGATAGCGTCGCACCCGTTCAGGGCTGCGATGTAGGAACCAATATATTTCTTTAAGTCGTAGCAGAAAACGTCAATCGCCTGCTGGCAGCGGCGGTCGCCCTGTTTAGCTTCTGCAATGAGATCCCTCATATCTGCTGCATAGCCACTGAGGCCCAATAAACCGCTGTGTTTGTTTAGAAGCGCGTGCAGGTTGTTGAGTGTCAGTTCTTCTTTTTCCACAAGATAGAAGAGGATAGACGGATCAATATCACCGGAACGGGTGCCCATCACCATTCCGGACAGCGGGGTAAATCCCATGGATGTATCAATTGACTTACCGCCTTTTACTGCTGCAACCGAAGCACCGTTGCCGAGGTGGCAGGTAATTACCCTGGTATCCTCCACAGGTTTGTCGGTGAGTTTGTAAAATTGCCGGCTCACATAGTAGTGTGACGTTCCGTGAAACCCATATTTACGAATTTTGTAACGGCGATATAGCCGGTTTGGAATCCCGTAGAGGTAAGCTTCGGCAGGAAGTGAATGATGGAATGCTGTATCAAATACAGCAACATGAGGTATTTCAGGCAGATATTTCATTGCGGCTTCAATTCCCTTCAGATTCGGAGGATTGTGAAGCGGGGCAAGATCTATTGCCTGCCTGATTGCATGAATTACATCATCATCAATAAGAACCGAATCTTTGAACATCTCACCGCCATGTACTACGCGGTGACCTACAGCTTTGATATCATCTGTGGAAGAGATTGCCGTGTTGTCTGAATCCATCAGGAAATTCATAATCTCCTTCAGAGCCTGCACATGGTTATCGATTTTACGGGTATCTTTTACAGATTTAAATCCCGCCGGCTCATGTTTAACGATGGAAGTGACAGCCCCGATTCGCTCTACAATACCGGAGCAGATCTCTTTTTCATCGGAGGTTTCAATCAGATCATATTTTACGGACGAACTGCCGCAGTTGATGACAAGTACAAGCATTAAATTCTTTATCTATGGGTTAAGCGATTCTATTCAATTTTTTCAATATATGGAAGATGAGTGAATTTTTGATAAAGGCATGGATGCTCTCTCCGGAAGTTAGACTGGTTTAAAGGTGAAACAAAGTGATCGGCAGATTTTATGCCAAATGGAAGGAGAATGATGAAACGTTGTCACTTTTCACCCCGACAGAATAATACACATCCCATCAGGCATGCCCCGGCTGTCGGGATCTCACGTCTTCTGCGTTTTCAGTTTTCACTTTTCCCTTACTCATTTCGCTTCAGCCCAAACACTGCCCGCCCAGGCTTTGAGATCATCGAGAAGAATGTAGATTGTTGGGAGAATAACCAGTGTAATTATGGTAGAGAATGCAAGGCCGCCTACAATTGCCCGAGCCATAGGGAAATAGGGAGGACCATCGCCCCCGATTTGGGTTGTGCCGATGCAGAGCGGAATCAGTCCGAGAATGGTGGTTGCAGCTGTCATCAGAATCGGTCTGAACCTATCCATTCCGCCATGTACGATTGCATCAGATCTGGACATTCCATTGATACGCAATTGATTAATATGATCAATTAAAACAATTCCATTGTTTACAACAATTCCCATCAGGATCAGGATGCCGATCATGGCCATGAATGAGAAGGTGGTTCCGGTCAGAAAGAAAAACCATATAACCCCTATGATTGCAAAAAATACTGAAGTAATAATACTTGATGGAAAGAGCACAGATTCAAACAGTGATGCCATGACGAGATAAATCAAAATCAGAGCAAGTATCATATTGATCATCATTTCATCCATAGCTTCCTGGTCTTGCTGAAAACTGCGGCCAAAACTCCAGCCATAGCCTGAAGGATAGTTTAACCGGTTCATGATCGACTCAATTTTACCGCGAGCCTCTTCAGTGGTAATTCCATCCAGGTTAATTACAATACCGTAAGAGGTCTGACGATTTTCGCGAACAATGGACCTGGGACTGCGCTCAATTTCCACATCGGCAAGTGAAGCCAGTTTAACCTGTCCGGCATCCGTTGATGCAATTGTTAATCCTTTGAGATCCTCAAGATTCTGGCGATCAGCATTCTGAAATGAGAGAACAACATCTATTTCACTGTTTTCACCACGTATTTTACGAAGCTGTTGCCCGCGAATTGCACCGGATACGGTCTGTGCAATATCCCGGCTGCTCAGATTGTAGCGGTCGGCCAGCGTTCTGTCAACTTTAACCTGCACTTCTTCACGTCCCATTTCAGCTTCTGAACGAACATCAGCAAAGCCCTCTTCCCTGGACAAAAGCCGGATGGCATCTTCAGAAAGTGTTTCAAGAACTTCAGCACTTTCCCCTATTACGTAAACTTTTGTCTGATCAGAAATATTCCTGTCTAAGAACTCAAACGACGGCTTGCCGGTAATGATTTTCGGAAGATCATTCTCAATTATCTTTTTAATATCATCGACAGACTTTGATCCGTCTGATTCTTCGTGAAGAAGTATCGTGCTCTGAGCAACATCAGATGTGTAGTAGGAGTAAACCGATTCAATTTCAAATTGATCCTGGTTGTCATACAGGTACTTTTCAATCTTATCAACGGATTCTTTGACCCGTTCGAGAACATAGGAATCATTCAAATTATAATGCAGCCTTAATTCACGCTGGTCAACTCTTGGGAACATTTCGACAGTCATAAGCTGTACAGGCAACAGAACACTGAGAAATGAAAATATCACAATCAGCGATGCTGTTTTTTTGTGTTTGATAAGCCAGAGAAGCATGTTCCCGTACTTCTTAACAATGCGGTCTATGTAAGTGGTTTTTGTCTCTTTCATATCAGCAGCTAATCGTGAAGTTAGCAGCGGAATAATTGTCAGAGATATCAGGAGTGAAGCTGTTAGTGCAATAACGATAGTAATAGCCACATGAAACAGCTGAACGGCAATCATACTTGTTTCATTTATGATATTCGGAAGAAATACGATGATTGAGGTGAGTGTGCCGGCAGTTACAGCCATTGCAACCTGCTTTGTCCCCGTTAATGCTGCACTTTTGCCATCACTGTTGGTAAGCCGGTTCCTGTGAATGTTCTCTGTAACAACCACCGCATTGTCAACAAGCATTCCGACGGCAAGCATCAAGCCCATCATAGAAAGTATGTTAAGGGACAATCCCATAAAATAGAGAATTCCGAGAGTCACAATCAGCGAGAAGGGGACAGCAAGTCCTACAATCAGAGTTGTTGTGATTTGCCTGAGAAACAGGTACAACACAAAAATTGAGAGAAAAGCACCGATTAAACCGGCAAACAGAAGCTCACGCAGAGAACTTAGAATGCCGTCAGCCTGGTTATTCATCTCATAGACCCTGATCCCCTCCATTTCAGGATTTTTGCTGACTTCTTCAATCTCTTCCATAACCAGGCGTGCCACTTCAACCGTGTTTGCACCGGACTCTTTCAGAATATCAAATCCAACGGCATATTTCATGTCAAGATGCCGGCCGTAATCAAGTTCAGGCGGCTGATATGAGATATCTGCAATATCACTGAGGCGCAAATTCTGATCATTGATTGCCAAATTGGCAATCTCGGCTGCAGATTCAAGTTCACCGACCGGACGAACGTAATACTGCATACCACCGTCACGGATCTTGCCGGCACTTAATGAAAAACTACTTCTTTCAAGTTGCTGCACCAGATCATTCAGGTTTACACTGTGTGCAACCAGCTGATCTGCTTTGAGTTCAATTTTCACCTGGTTTTTTTCCACACCGTAGAGATCAACCCTCCCCACTCCAGTTATTCGTTCAATCCTGAGCTTCAGGTTCCTGTTGAGTACATCGTATTCACTGGCAAGGTCACGGTCGCTTGAGATACGCAAATTGAGCATGGGCTGATCCTGGGCAGAAAACCGGAATACAAAATAGTTTTCAAGGTCAGATGGCAGCTGGTCGCGTATCCCATCGATTTTTTCCCTGATCTGAATAGCCTTGATATTCATATCAGTTCCCATTTTGAACCGAATAAAAATTCCGGCCTGGTTTTCACCTGAGGTTGAATTCATTAATTCAATCCCGTTTAACGTAGCGAGCACCTCTTCAACCGGTCTTGTAATATTCTGCTCGATCTCTTCAGGGGTGGAATTGTTGTAAGGTATTTCAATGTAAGCCCCCGGAAATGTGATATCCGGAAAATATTCCAGCGGAAGCAGCCGGCCTGCAATCAATCCGATTACAACCAGGCTGGTAAATACCATAAAACTGGTGACAGGGCGCCGTAAAGATAATTCTGTAATTTTCATGGCTGGAAAGTTTTCCTGTCAAAAATTGCATAAACAACCGGGATGATGACAAGGGTCAGCATTGTTGCTATGATAAGTCCGCCAATAACTGTAATTGCCATAGGAGCTCGTAACTCAGCACCGTCACCGAAGCCGATTGCAAGCGGCAAAAGACCGAGAGCGGTTGTTAAAGTGGTCATTAAAATCGGGCGCAGTCTCGATTTACCGCCCTCTATAATGGCTTCATATTTTTCCATACCGCGCTCTCGCAGCTGATTTATGAGATCTATCAATACAATTGCGTTATTTACTACAATACCTGCCAGCAGTATCAAGCCGATAAATACAATGACAGATATGGTCGTTCCGGTTATAAAAAGTGCCCATATAGCACCAATAGCTGCTAAAGGGATCGTAAAAAGTATCACAAACGGATGAATGAGTGATTCAAATTGTGAAGCCATTATCAGGTAAACAAGAAATACCGCAAGCAGTAAAGCCATCAGGAGAGACTGAAATGAAGAAGACATCTCTTCACTTTGCCCGGTTAGCTGTGCATAGATACCGTTAGGCATCACTGTTGATGACAATATTGAATTTATCTCTTCACCAGCCGTTTGAAGATCACCGTAATTCAGGTTGGCTGTAACAACTGCAACTCTTTGTTGTGCAATTCTGCGAATCTCAGAAGGACCCATATCTGTTTTCACTTCAGCAATAGCATCCAGAGTTACAGGCCTTTCACTGTCCGGATTTACAACCAGGCTTTTAATTTTATCTACAGATTCCCGGTCCTCTTCCTGAACACGGACAAGCATGTCAATCTTTCGGTCCTGCCATGAAAAGCGGGAAGCGATATCACCACGAACCTGGCTCACAACTCTTTGAGCTACTTCATTGACCTGAAGGCCAAGTGAAGCGGCTTTATCCCGATCAAAATGTATCTGAACCTCGGGACTGCCAAGCTCCATCGTGGATTTAATATCAGAGAATCTGTCGGATTGTGCCAGTTTCTGCTTAATGTGATCGCTTGACTCTTTTAATTTTTTTATATCAAATCCGCTTATTTCAATTTCAACAGGGGTATTAAATGTAAATAGTGCGGGCCGGGAAAATTTGTACTGAAGATCCGGAATTCTGTTCAGCTCTTTGCGGATAGAAGCCATAGTTGCTTCTTCAAGTCCGGATTGTGAACCGGATGCCAGGCGGACATTCATCTCACCGTAATTTTCACCGCCTTGCTCAGTATTTGCATCCAGCCGGTTACCGGTACCGGCAACAGCAAATGTGGTTCTGATTCCGTCAATGTCTTTTGATTCATTCTGTACTTTTTGTAAAAAACCATCGGTTTCATCAATGGGTGTTCCGGGGGGAAGAAAAAATTCCACCTTATACTCATTTTGATTCAATGTTGGAATCAGTTCCATTCCGATTTGCGGAATCAGTGAAACAGTACCTGCAAACAAAATAAGAGCTGTGCCCAGTACAAATGTTTTGCTTTCAAGTGCTTTTTTCAAAACTACCGGGTATGCATTTGATAGAAAAGTGTAGCCCAATTCAAAAGCCCTGAAAACCGGGCTTAAAATAAACAGGATTGCAGATGACAAAAACCGAACACCTTTTAACAGCCATCGTAAGCTGAATGTGGGTATGGTTGTGAACAGAAACAGGCGTACTTTTCGAAAATAGCTGCCTGCTTTGGTTTTTGGTTCAGGTCTTGAGCGATCTTCTTTTACCAGGCTTTTTTTTCTCTCGCCGAGTGATGCCATCATCGGAATAAGAGTAACAGCTACAGCAAGTGATACAAGCAATGCAAAAGTAACTGTAAGAGACTGATCCCTGAAAAGCTGGCCGGCAATACCTTCAACAAAAATCAGAGGAAAGAAAACAGCAATAGTTGTTAATGTGGACGCCACAACAGCCATTCCCACTTCACCTGCTCCTTCACGGGCTGATTCCATCACTGATTTACCCATATCACGATGCCGTGCGATATTTTCGAGAACAACAATGGAATTATCCACAAGCAGCCCGATTCCGAGTGCAATTCCGCCAAGAGACATGATATTCAGTGATATGTCGTTACCATACATCAGGTTAAAAGTGGCAATTACCGAAACAGGAATTGAGACGGATATAATTACCGTGGTCCAAAAGTTTCTCAAAAAAAGGTAGAGGATCACTACAGCCAGAATACCTCCGATAATCGCCGCATTAACAACTTCATTTACGGCCGATTCAATAAATACAGACTGGTCATAAACTTCTGCTAACTCCATGCCTTCGGGCAAATCATCCTGAATTGATGTGAGTCTTGATTTGATATTATTTGCGGCATTTACAGTATTTGCATCGCCTTCTTTGTAGATGGCAATTTCCACAGCTTCTCTTCCATTCAACCGTGTGATTGCTTCCCGTTCTTTAAAAGAATTGCGTACATCAGCCACTTCATGCAGGTAAACGGGACGATCATTCGCATGCCCTATAATTACATCTGCAATCTGATCCACTGTACTGAACTGGTTTACGGTCCGAACCATATACTGCTGGCTTCCGTCTCGCAATCTTCCGCCTGACAGATTAATATTTTCTGCACTGAGCACACTGGAAATCGCCTGGATTGAGAAATTATAACTGGAGAGTTTTTTCTGATCAACCAGGATCTGAATCTCATCTTCAAACCCGCCGCTGATTTTCACTGAAGCGACCCCCTCAGCCGATTCAAGACTCTTTTTAATCTGCTCTTCGGCAAATACACGGATATTCTTCAGGTTAGAGATATCATCAGACTCTATTTCGGAAGCAATACGGAAGCGGGCTTCATCAGTTTCTGCTTCTTTTGTATAGAAAGCGTATCGCATAATTGGATCCAGCGAAGGATCAAAGCGTAAAATGACAGGCCGGGTGGCATCATCTGGCAGTATGATAGATTCAAGTTTTTCCCGCACTTCAAGGATGGCATGATCCATTGATGTACCCCAGCCGAATTCAAGTATTACGTCCGACTGGCCGGTCATGGAAATCGATTGAATCTTCTTTACATTTTTCACTATTCCAAGAGCCTCTTCAATCGGTTTGCTGACCAGGTTTTCAATTTCAGCAGGAGCAGCTCCTGAAAGATCCGTTCGCACAGTTACGGTAGGATAACTCAGCTCAGGAAGCAGGTTTACGCTTAAACGTGAGAGAGAAACAACACCGAAGAGAAGAATACCGATGGTGAACATCGCTATGGTAACCCTGCGTTTGGTAGAAAAATCTATAATTTTCATAGCAGCCTGGTATAATTAAAAAGTGATATAATTCTGTTTAAATATTCACCGGTATAATTTCAACAAGTGAGCTGTCGGTGAGACTGTTTTGTCCGGCTGTAACAACAATTTCTCCCTCTGAAAGACCTTCCGTAATCTCGATGTTATCGCCGTTTGAATAACCGGTTTTTATTTTCTTTTCATAGGCAACGCTGTCTTTGATCACAAAAACAGATTTTCCCTGGTTTTTTTCAAGAATGGCACTTTTTGGAACCATTATGGCATTTTCTATTGTATCGTATACAATTTGAACCCTTGTAAACATACCGGGTTTCAGCATTCCCGATTTGTCAGTGACGGATATCGTTACTTTAAATGTACCCGTTTCAGGATTGACAACCGGGCTGATCCGTTCCACACGGCCGTTGATTACATGTTCCTTGAGTGCATCTATTTTGAGGAGAGTGGTCTGACCGGATTTAATTTTTGCAGTTTCATGCTCCGGTACATGAAGAATTGCAAGAAGACGGCTCACATTTGTGATATGGAATAACTGGTCGTTCGTATTTATCAGGTTTCCTCTTTTAATAAATCTTGTACTGACCACTCCGTCAATAGGAGATTTTATGGTCGTGTTGTCAAGATTTAACTTTGTCAATTCATAGGCTGCTTTTTGATTTTCATACTCAAACTTAACATTATCGAAATTCTCAGCACTGATTAACTTTTTCTCGAAGAGTTCCTGGCTGCGTTTATAGTCATTCAGGGATTTTTCATAGATTGCATGTGCTCTTTTTGCTTCAATTTCGAGCTGCTCATCTTCAAGTTTAGCAAGGGTCTGACCGGCTTTTACCAAATCTCCCTCTTCCACATAAATTTCCTTCACGATTCCACGAACTTTTGCTACTACATTTGATTCCTGTTCGGCCTCAAGTGTAGCAGTTGAATTATAAAGCGCAGAAATATTTCCCCTGATGGCGTCAGAAGCCTCCACCGGAATGCTTGTTACCGTATCCTCTTCATCGTTAGATTTTGATTGGGATTCACTTGTACAGCCTGTAATGGATCCTGAAAGTGAAATTAACAGAAGAGTAATTATGAGTGGTTTTGAGTATAACATAACGCTGTGATGTAAATTGAGTTGAGAAAAATTTGAATGATCGTTTATCTTTCTTTACGGATTTCATTTATTTTATGTTTCACCCCGGGATGAAATAACTCAAAAATACTGAATTCAGAATGCATGTAAGATGAGGGCAAACACGAGCTAACGGGATATCTGAGGTCAATTTGTATTGGCTGACAAAGATGCTGATTTTTTTCAAATGGTATTCGTGATGAGGATTCATCAAGTTCTCTGAAGCTGAAATTTTATGAGACCAGAAATGTTCTTTTATTTAGTAAAAAAGCGCTTACAGGTTTAGTTTTTTACTTATATATTTCATGAATAAACAAGAAAAATCTAGTAGAAGACCTATGCAAAAAGAATATCGAAAATGGAGAAGCCCGAGCCTTGGCAAAGATATGCAATTATTGATATTCGGAGACAGCGGTGCGCCGGTCATTGTTTTCCCTTCCGAAACGGGAAGTTATACGGAGTGGGAAGAGAATGGGGTTATTGATGCACTTTCAGAACAGATACATCTCGGGTATAACCAGCTTTTTTGTGTTGATTCCGTTTATCAGAGAGGATTGTTAAATGAAAGTCTGAAGCCTGAAAAAAGACTTACTTGCCAAATTCAATACGAATGTTATATCATTGAGGAAGTAATCCCTTTTATAAAGGAACAGAATGAACATTTTTTTATGATGACAGCCGGCGTGGGGCTGGGTGCCTGGGAGGCAATTTTGCTTGCTCTGAAACATCCGGAAGATTTTGATAAAGTAATTGGAGTAAGCGGTGAATTTGATATCAGAAAGTATCTGAATGATCATTTTAATGAAACAGCTTATTACAATAATCCCGTTGATTTTGTCCCCAATTTAAATGATCCAAAAATTTTAAATGAATTAGGAAATTTAGATCTACGACTCGTAAGTTATGACAATGATCCTCATAAAGAATCTACAGAAAGAATGAGCAGAACTCTTTGGATGAAAATGCTTGAACACAGGCTTGATATCTGGAGTGTGGAGCCTTCTGATTTATGGAAACTTTGGGGGGAAATGATAAAAACTCATATTATCTGACCTGATTATGACAAAGAAAATAGAACGGATTCTGATTGCAAACAGAGGAGAGATTGCTGTACGTATTATCAGAACATGTAAAGAACACGGAATAGGAACAGTTGCAGTCTATTCGGAACCGGACAAAACAGCTCCCCATGTGCTCCAGGCTGATCAATCGGTACACATAGGTGAAGCGGCCTCATCTGCCAGTTATCTTGTACAGGACAAAATTATCGACGCTGCAAAAAAGACCGGGGCAGATGCGATCCATCCCGGGTATGGATTTTTAAGTGAAAATGCTTCATTCGCGGAACGATGCAGCAAGGAAGGGATCATATTTATAGGGCCATCTCCCGAAGCAATATCACTGATGGGGGATAAGACTGCGGCACGTGAACTGATGAGTAAGGCAAATGTGCCTTTTCCCCCGGGCACAAAGAAAGAATTTAAGGATGTGGAAAAAGCCAAGGCTGTGGCAGAAGAGATAGGCTACCCGGTCTTGATTAAAGCAGCAGCCGGCGGCGGCGGTAAGGGAATGAGAATTGTTTATAAAAGAGAAGATTTTGAACCAAGTGTACGCGGGGCTAAATCAGAAGCAAAAAATGCCTTCGGTGATGACCGTGTCTACATTGAAAAATATCTCGAAGAACCGCGGCACGTCGAATTCCAGATTATGGCAGACACTCATGGCAACATCATTCACCTTTATGACCGCGAGTGTTCTGTACAGAGGCGTCATCAAAAAGTAATCGAGGAGGCACCTTGTGCAATTCTCACCCCGGAACTGAGAGCGTCTATGGCTGAAGCAGCAATAGCAGCAGCAAGAGCCTGTAACTATATTGGTGCAGGAACTATTGAATTTTTGGTGGATAAAAAACTCAACTACTATTTCCTGGAAATGAACACACGGCTCCAGGTTGAGCATCCTGTTACTGAATTAATTACCGGACGTGATCTTGTGAAACTTCAAATTGATGTAGCGGAGGGAAGAGAACTGCCTGTTACACAGGATGATATCAAAAAATCAGGCCATGCTATTGAATGCAGGATTTATGCTGAAGATCCCACTGATAACTTCCTGCCAAGTACCGGGTTGCTTGAAAAACACCGTATTCCTTCCGGCCCGGGTATCAGGGTGGATGCCGGTGTGGAAGAGGGCCAGCATGTAACAATTAATTACGATCCGATGATTTCAAAACTGTGTGTTCACGCGCCTTCAAGAGATGAAGCAATCTCCAGGATGCTGAGAGCTCTTGATGAGTATGAAATTGCAGGATGCAGAACAACGATACCTTTTTGTGAATTTACGCTGAGACACAAATCTTTCAGAGATGCAGATTATGATACCCATTTTGTGCAGAATCACTTTACTGATTCGGACATAGGAGGAGCGGAGGTGGATGGTTCTGTTCTTGCTCTTTCGGCGGTGTTATTGCGATATTCTGAAAACTCAAAAGACAGCAGCCGGCAGGTTGTCTCATCTGACGGAGCAACAGAAACTAACTGGTGGAAAAACAGGCGCTAAAGATTACAGAATATTGAAATCAGACAAAAAGCTTTTTGATCAGCTCGAAAAACTATCAACAGAACAGCGTAATTCCGATACTCTTCATATTGACCTGGCAAGTCCGAAAGAGATAGTAACCCTGATTAACCGTGAAGATAAAAAAGTAGCAGAAGCGGTAGAGAAGAAACTGGATGTAATTGCGAAAGCGATAGAGCTCACTACATCATCTCTCAGAAATAACGGAGGCCTGATCTACGCAGGAGCCGGTACCAGCGGCAGGCTTGGCGTGCTTGATGCTGCCGAGTGTCCGCCAACGTTTGGAACCGAACCGGAAACGGTGCAGGGACTTATTGCAGGCGGAAAAGAAGCTATGTTTGTTGCACAAGAAGGTGCTGAAGACCATGAAGAGAATGGTGAACAGGCACTCAGGGAACTGAATCTGACCAAAAATGATATCGTTTGCGGACTGGCAGCAAGCGGGCGAACACCTTACGTACACGGGGCATTGAAATATGCTTCTGGTATCGGCTGCAAAACAATACTTGTTACTACAGTACCTGAGGAACAAATAACACTGGCGGTTGATGTTTTGATTGATGTGCCGGTCGGTCCTGAAGTGATCATGGGAAGTACGCGGATGAAAAGTGCAACGGCCCAAAAAATGATTCTGAATATGATTACAACCGGAACCATGGTACGGCTCGGAAAAGTGTATGAAAATGTGATGGTCGATTTGAAACTCACAAACCGTAAGCTCGAAGAGCGTGCAAAGAGAATTATCATGTTTTTTGCAGAGGAATCTTACAGCAGTGCGGAAAAGCTTTTGAGAAAAACAAACGGAGATGTTAAAATCGCACTATTAATGGCATTATCCGGTTCTGAAAAAGAGAAAGCCGAAAAATTGTTGAACAAAAATGACGGATTCCTGCGAAAAGCGCTGGAAGAGATAAACTCCTGAAAGCTCAAAACAGCTTCTGTCCACCCTTAAAGCTGCAAAGCGCCGTCTGAAATTCCCCAATAGATTTTTGGTCGTTAACAATGAATGTGATAAAAGAACCGTTAACAGGCTAAAATTTAATTTTTAAAGAAATTTTAAATATCATCTTAGGCAGATAATATTTGACATAAGTTTTACTAATCAATAATTGTCTTTGTCGTATTTTTCTGCTGTTTTTAAAAATGAAATTAATGTATAAAAACTCTAAACCAGATACAGTTAACAGATATTCCAAAAATGATATGTGTTTAATGCTTTCTGATAGTTATAAAAACCGGTCTTTTTTTGTTTGAAATGAACAGATATCAATTGAGGGACAGCAAGTACAGGGTCCGGTTCATGCTTAGCCTGGTTATTGCACAATTATTGCTGATTGGTATATTTAAGTTCTGGCCGAAAGAAGAAGAGGAGGAGACGGTTTACCAGGAGGAGAGTGTGCAACAGGTTACATTGATTGATGAAGTTGAAATCACAGTCCAGGAAAGCGCACCGCCAGCGCCGCCCAAACCACAAATTCCTCAACCGGTACCGGATGACGAAGTAGTGGAGGAAGAAATAGAATTTGATGCTGAACTAAATTTGCTGGACATGCCCATTTCAGATCCTGGAAAGGGAACCGGTGAATTTGGCGATGAAGATGTGATTGTCAGCAATCCTCAATTGCCGCCAACTGTGGTAAAAATTGTTGAAGCAACACCGCCATCAAACGTGCCGCCGGAACTTAAAGGAAAACTTGAAATGATAGTAAATTTTCTTGTTGATAAGAACGGGGATGTGGAAGAGGTAAGTATTGTGGAAATAAGGAAATATAAAGATGATGGCAGTTACGAAACACTACCGTACCTGCAGCACGGATTGATGGATGCAGTTCTTGAGGCCGCACTTCGCTGGAAATTCCGACCCGCCCGCCAGAATGGTGAACCGGTTAAATCTTACACCAAGCAAAGATTTAATTATTAATATTCGAAGCCAGATAAACATTTTAAACTGGAATCTGTTACAGCAAATTAACTTTGTTAACATAATTCTGAAACCCAGTTCAGATTGAATGTAGTCAGCAGATAACTTATCTTTACAAGCTTTACCGGAGAGGTGCCAGAGTGGTCGAATGGGCTCGCCTGGAAAGCGAGTGTCCGTCAATCGACGGACCGAGGGTTCGAAT
>Ga0209936_1000934_pt1 | contig 16417 bp, 10 predicted proteins | sample SalPonR1_A_D1_MG_FD_185694 | JGI IMG/M metagenome (GOLD analysis project Ga0209936, IMG submission 185694) | Salt pond soil microbial communities from South San Francisco under conditions of wetland restoration - Salt Pond MetaG R1_A_D1_MG... ... | reverse complement strand
TCCAATACCAAAAAATATTATTGGTAAAAGTGAGATTAGAACTCTATCCATAGCTTTTTGATTCATAAATTTAAAATTAAGAAATGAGTTCAAGATATACCTCCCAAAATTATATTTTTTGAACTATGATATTTTAAATATACCCAAATTTATAATTTATTAAACAAGTAATTTAAAATCATAAATAATATAAGTTACTTTTTTTTGCTGTTCATCCATAATTGAACAATTGATCCAACTACTAGTCCTATACCTCCTCCGACAGAGGCATAAATCGAAGTATCCTTTGTTAATATTGAAGCTAGTAAGGTTCCTATTCCAGCTCCAAATACAAGCCCTAATCCTACATAAGTTTTATCCATTCTACCCATTATATTTTCCCAACTCCTTTATATCTTCAATAAATTTATCAATTATTGCTTCTTCAGTGGCCCATGAGGTTACTAGCCGAACTGCTGAATTATCTTCGTCAACTTTAGACCATTTGTAAAAATCATATTTTTCTAATAAAGAATCTATTAATTTATTAGGTAGTATAGGGAAAATTTGATTAGAAGATGGTTCTCCCAGAAAATCATATCCTAAATTCTTCAAAGAACTACTAATTTCAAAAGCCATTTTATTTGAATGTTTTCCAATTTCAAAGAATAAATCATCTTTAAAAAGTTCTAGAAATTGGATTCCTAAAACTCTACCTTTTGCCAACATAGCACCTTTTTGCTTTATATGAAATCTAAAATCTTCTTTTAAATCATCATTGTTTATGACTATAGCTTCTCCTAGTAAGGCCCCATTTTTAGTACCTCCAATATAGAAAACATCAGTATATTTTGGTAAATCTTCTATTTTCAAATCGCTTTTAGGAGATTGTAAAGCTGCTCCTAATCTTGCACCGTCCATATAAAGATATAGACTTTTCGCCTTACAAAAATCACTAAGAGTATCAAGTTCTTTTTTATTATAAACCGTACCTATTTCTGTAGAATTTGAAATATATACAAGTTTAGGTTTTACCATATGTTCATCTTCATGAATATCTAAAATCTCTTGAATTTGTTCTGGTGTGAGTTTTCCATCTTCTGTATTAATTGTGCATACTTTATGTCCAGTTGCTTCAATAGCTCCAGCTTCATGGACATTTATATGGCCTGTTGCTGCTGAGATAACAGCTTCATGTGGTCTAAGTATAGATGATATTACTATAAGATTTGCTTGAGTACCTCCTGATACTATGTGAACATCAGAATCTTCTGAATTCATTCTCATTTTAATTAATTTGACGGCTTCTTTTGTGTAGGAGTCTTCACTATATCCACTTTGTTGTTGTAGATTAGTTCTTTTTAAAGCTTCTATTATTTTGGGATGTGCTCCTTCACTGTAGTCGTTGGTAAAACTGTATTTTTTCATTATATCATTCCTTTCAATTAATTATTTTTCAGTTATCATTCTCCACCTCAAATATATACTTTAAATATATTTTACCATTTATAATATTTAATATAAAGGAATAAAAGGATGAAAGATTTACTTAAGTTTTTAATCATTAGATATAATATACTAGAGTTTTAATTTAATATATCATAAAGTTCTTCAACTATAGCCTGATATCCTTTGCTACTTGGGTGGAATTCATCTGCTGAAAGATATGAATCTAAATGATATTTAAATAATTCATAAGTAGGTACGTAGGCAATCTTATAATTTAAATTAGCAATAAGTCCTGTTTCATAATTCCATTCAAGAAGCAATCTGGTTTTTTGAGATTCTTCTTTAGAATAAGGATCATATAAACCTATAATTGCCAACTGAGCTTCTGTATTAATTTCACGTATTTGGTTTATAATTTTTTCTAGATTTTCTTTATAAGCTTTTAATATTTCTTTAAAATTAACATCTAAAGATAAAGCATCTTCATATTCAATACTATTTATATCATTGCCGCCAATAGAAATAATGATAATATCTGCTTTAAGAATGATACTGTCATTTTGTTTATTTTCTATTAAATTTAAAAGTTCATCACTTTCATCTCCAGGGACTGATATATTTGCAACTTCGATATCTTTGCTTTCTTCTTTACTTATTAATTCTTTATAGCCTTTACCTATTCCTTTATTTGTTTCATCACCAATCCCAAATCCTATAGAATCTCCCATTACAAGAATGTTTAGGATCTTATCTTCCTCTGGATTAGATTCATTACTTGTGTTCAGAAAATCATCTTTTTTATCTATTACTTGAATAAGGTCTTCAGGATTACCCTTATCTATATTGATAGAAAAGACAAATCCAATAATAAAAACGATGACAAGTGAGATAGATATAAAGGATAAAATCGGCCATATAATTTTATTAAACATAAAAGTCCTCCTTATATTATGCTTTTATACCAAGACATCTTCTCTATTAAATACAATAAAGCTTATTAAAAGAGATAATAAAGCCCATAAACTAAGTAAAATGATGGAAAATTTTAAACTCATTCCTTCAATAACTTGGTAGGAACCTGATAGGTAATGAGTAAGATTCAAATTTGTTACAAAAAAATACTTAACCAGAGTCCAGTCTGATAGGAAAAATTGCAAGAATTGGCCGCTAATTAAAGCTGCCATTAATATACCTATGGCAGAAGCAGTATTATTAACTATAACGGATATTAATAATGTTATTGAAGCTAAAACGATTGAGACAAACCAAACTAAAGAATATATCAATACCATATATTGAAACCTAGTAACTAAGACAACATAGTCTGAATTTAATGTACCTTGAATCAAACTAAATCCTGTTGCAACAGGTTCATTTAATCCCCAGCGCTGTAAGAAAAGAAAGGATACAAATGTAGATAAAACTCCTATAATGAAAACTAATATCGTTGTCATCATAGTTAATGCAATAAACTTGCTTAAAAGTATTTTCCACCTAGGAACTGCTCTTGTTAAAAGAACCTTAATAGTTTTTGATGAAAATTCTCCGGAAACTAGATCTGCAGCCAAAATAACAATAAGAAGTGGAATAAACAATAAAATGCCTTGCTCTACAAACTCAACACTGAATTTTGCTGCGCTGGGGGTTATTGGATTAATATCATTCTCTATAAAATAATTTAATTGCTCAATTTCTATTTCTATAGAAGAAATCCCTCCTTCTGGTATATATGGACTATCAAGTCGTTTATCAAGGTCTTTAAGTCGCTGATTTGCTAAACTTTTCCAATCGTAATTCATATCTCCAGATAAGTTTTCAAGTCTTTCAATGTTTTTATCATAGGCATACTTTTCTCCATATGAAAATAAAGTGATAAAAATTAGCAGTAAAAATATTATAAGAATCATTTTTTTCTTTAATAAAAGCTTTATTACTTCATTTTGTATTAATAAAATCATAGTATCACACTTTCTATTCTATATTCTGCTTTTCTGTAACTTCTAGGAACAAATCTTCTAGAGTTTTTTTCTTAGTTCCTACATATTCTAAATCTATACCTGATTCTATAAATTTTTTATTAATTCTTGTAAGTTCTTTCAAGTCTATTAATGCAATGAGCTGTTCTTTATGTATTATTGATCCTACACAGAAAAACTCTTTTAGAAGTTTCTGTCCTTTTTTTAAATCATTTAAAACCCAATATACTTCTCCAGTGGATATCATTTCATCTAAAGGACCATCTCGAATGATTTTACCCTTATTTATTATGGATACTTTATCACACATCATTTGTACTTCACTTATTAAGTGGGATGATATTAATACTGAAATATTTTTTTCTTTAGCTAATCCTTTCACAACTTCACGAAAGTCATGAATACCTTGAGGATCAAGACCGTTTGTAGGTTCGTCGAGAATTAATAATTTAGGTTTATGTATAAGAGCCTGGGCCAATCCTATTCTTTGTTTCATACCCATAGAATATATGGCAACCTTATCATGAATACGATTCTCCATACCTACTAATTCAACTGCATCATCTATGCTTTTCTTTGTTACTCCTTTGGACATAGATCCTAACATTTCAAGATTTTTATATCCGCTCATATAGCTATATAGATTTGGTTCCTCTATAATACATCCTACATTAGACATAGCTTTAACGTAGTCATTTTTTATAGAATATCCACATATTTCAATATAGCCAGAATTTGGCTTGGATAAACCTACAATCATCCTTAATGTTGTGGATTTACCAGAGCCATTAGGACCTAAAAAACCAAGTATTTCTCCTTCATTAATTTCTAAGCTTATACCTTTTATAATCTCTTTTTTCTTTATTTTTTTAGTTAAATTATTAACTTTCAGTATATTTGCACCCATTACAATCACTATTCCTTGCTTATTTAATAAAATGAAATTATAAATTATAATTTTGATTAATTATTCTATATTTTAATTGTACAACTATTGCAGAATAAATTCAAAGATTGCTTTATCAAAAAGACACAATAGGATTTAGAAAAAATTTAATAGTTTTTTTTACTTTTTTTAGTGAGAAAAATAAAAAATATTAAATATATAGGCTTAAAATAATGAAAAACTAATACTTAAGTGGTATAATTTTATTGAATATATTAAAAAAGGGGTGCAAAAGAATGAATATGAAAAAAATTATAGTTTTATTTTTATCAGTAGTATTGATAATTTCTTTAGCAGGGTGTGGAAATGATAATGAAGTAGATCAGATTCAAGGAGAGGAAAATGAAAACCCAGAATCTGAAAATGAAGGAGAAATTGGAAATATTGAGGAGTCAGACCAATCAGATATGAGTGAGGAAGAGTTACTGGAGCTTATTGAAGGTTTGGATTCTGGAGATAGTGAAGATTCTGAAAATGAAGAGGTAACAGAAGAATCTCAAGGGGAAGAAGAGACTGAAGAAGCTCAAGAAGAATATCTTAATTATTTTTACTATTATTATGGTAATACCAGCGGAAATCTTGCCAATGAAGGATATGCACTATTCGACTTTGAGAATGAGAAACATATTATAAGTATGGACATGGGTGTTTACTCTTTTAATCCAAAAGACGAAAGCATAACTGAAATGTTTAACTTAGAGGAGACAGCATCTGCAAAATACTTAAATTCAACTGAAGAATGGATTTACTATATTAATAGCCAGACGGGAGATTTAGTTAGAAGAAAAAAAGATGATTACAGCCTTGTCGAAAAAGTTTATGAAGGACAAGTAGACTATTTATATATTAATCAAGGTACTGCATATATTCTAACTCAAGGGGAAGAATATTCTGAAATGTTTTTTTATAAAGAAAAAGATAATAGCATAAATGGAACTTATGCAAATCAAATATCTCACATGACTTCCTACTTTTCCAACGTATTTTACTATATAGACAAAACTCTTGATCCTAGTCAGTACAAGGTTAGTCACTATACAGGTCAGGGAAAAACTAGCTTAATAAAATTTGATGAAAGTTTTATTGATATAGAAAGTGTAGTGGCTTATGACCAGTTTGGAATATCTTTAATTGTAGAAAAAGAAGGATTAAGTGGATTATATATATATAGTCAAAAAGAACTTCTTCATTCGATAACTACAGAAGATGGATTCAAAGATTTTTCATCAGTTAATTTTGACGACAGAAAATTTTATTTTATAGCAGATGGAGGAGAAGGTAGGTATATTTATGCTATAGATAAAGAATCTTATGACTTAGAAAAATTAGTACCAGTTCCTGAAGATGGAACAAATCTAAATATAATAAACAATTGGATGTACCTTCAGAAGATGGATTCAAACCAGGTATACCAATTAAAACCGGGAGACAGAGAGTTTAAATTGTTGGATATGTAAATAATTCATAAGTAGGCACCTGTGCAAGCTTATAATTTAAGTTAGCAATAAGACCTGTTTCATAATTCTATTCAATAAGTAATCTTGTTTTTTGAGGCTCATCTTGGGCATAAGGGTCATATAATCCTATGATAGCCAAATGAGCCTCTTTGTTAATTTTGCGGATTTCTCTTCTAATTTCTTGTAGATTTTCTCAGTTTTATCATAAAATTTCAAGATGTTTTTATTCATTACAAAGCGGTTCTTTCATTACTTATGCAGTAACAAGCTTAATGATAATTATTATTAATTGATTTGCAACTTAATTTACATCTATTGGATAATAAGTTATAGCTTAAAAATTATCTCATTTATATTTTTAAAAAAATGTATTTGTCAATCAATATTTTGCCTTTGACAAATACAATTTTTTTTACAGAACTTTACAATTTTATTCTCATGAAAATTTCCCTATTTAATTAATTTGTATTTTTCGCTTTCACTATCAATCAAAAGAGGGATAAAAAATATTATATATGCTATTTAACATATCCACTTATTTTCTTCTTTCATCTTTAATCCCTCCCAAATAGGTTTGTAAGTCCTGCAAGTTCTCCTATACCTGTGTTTGCAGCATGTTTAGTTTCACCTTTGCTTCCGCCAGCAGCTTTATATATTCTATCAGCCATTCTACTAAATGGTAATGATTGTAGCCAAACTTCTCCTTGACCTGAAAGTGTACCCAAAAATATACCCTCTCCACCGAATAAACCACTTTTTATATCGCCGGCAAACTTAACGTCAAAATCAATTCCACTAGTCATAGCAACAAGACAACCCGTATCTATAGTTAATGATTCGCCATGCATAATTTGTTTTTTTATCATTGTACCACCAGCATGAAGAAATACCATTCCGTCTCCTTCTAATTTTTGCATAATAAATCCTTCTCCACCAAAGAAACCTGCTCCAATTTTTTTCTGAAGATAAATTCCTACTGATATGCCCTTAGCAGCGCATAAGAATGCATCCTTTTGACAAATAATTGTTCCATCCATTTCATTCAAATCGACTGCTAGTATAGATCCAGGGTATGGTGCGCCAAAAGAAACATGAGCCTTTCCACCTTGGACATTACTAAATACGGTCATAAACAAACCTTCACCAGTTACAAGTCTTTTACCAGCACCCATTATTTTGCCCATTAAGCCCTTGCCTTTATCTTTCCCACTTCCATCACCAAAGATTGTATCCATTTTGATTTTATGATCCATATACATCATTGCGCCAGCTTCAGCTAATACACTCTCTCCTTGGTCGAGTTCGATTTCAACAAATTGCATATCATCCCCATACAATTTGTAATCGATTTCATTTGCTCTAGTCATAATATAAAATCTCCTTTTTTTATTTATTATATTCAAGCCAAAAGTTATTTACAATATACTGGAGTCATCACTTTTTATACTGGAGTCATAGATTTTTGCATAAAAAAATGACCTAGGTCACTAATTATCCTAAGGTCAATTTAAATACTTATATTTGCTATAAATATATCCTGAGTATTATATTAAATATTTCTACCTAGAAGTTGTTTATGTTAATCTAAAAGTAGTCCAAAAAAACATCCCTATACCCCTATATTCAGATTACTATTTGTAACTTAATTGTACAGCTATTGCATTATAAATTTAAAATAATTAGTTTATTATCAAAGCAAAGTCATAATTGATTATAATATTAAATTAAAGTAAAAAAAATTATATATATATGTGATATAATAAGATAAAATAATAATAAAAAATAACAAATCGCTTTTGAAACAAACTGTTGTTATTTACGTTAAAGAATTTAGGAGATGTAAATTATGAAAAAAATAATTTTAATAGTACTATCTATAATCTTAATAACAATCCCTGCTTGGGGAAATGCAGCAGCCCCATCTCAGGATCCTGAAACAAACATGGTGTATTTTTCTGACGATACAGGTATTTCTCTGATGGAAGAGTGGATTACATTTACAATAGACGAAGAAGGGGATCAAAGAGCTCAAGTAGATGTAAAATATATACTAAAAAATATAGATAATGAAGGAGAAAGCATAAAACTAATGTTTGTAGGACCGGGAATGGCTGGTGATGAGGCAAATATATCAGCCGACGGAAAGATAATAGAGGATATAAGGCTAGTAGAAAGCAACGATATTCCTGAAAACTGGCAATCCGTAGAAGACATAAATATATATGAGCCTGTCAGTGGGAAACTTCTTGAAAGAGGGTTTTCAGGATACGGTAGAGGTACATATGAAGATAAGGGATATGAGTTTAGTATTGATATTCCTCTTGGTGAAACTGTAGAACTTGAAATACAGTATGAATCTTGGGGTGGATATTATTCCTATAATGAAGTAGTAAATGATGTTAATACTCAAATATACTACCTTACTCCTGCAAGATTTTGGGAGGGAGATGCTAAGGTAAATGTGTCAGTCGTTTTTCCTGATGAAAATTATGAAATTCATTCAAATATCGAATTAGAAAAAATTAATGATTTTGAATATAAAACTATCTTAAATAAAATTCCCAATGAAGAGTGGTATTTCTCATATGTAAATAAAGACGGTCTTATATTTAGGACAAACTTTTTAAAAAACAATAATATTATAGCAGGAGTAATCGTTGCTTTGACTGTGGTTTTAGGTTTATTTTTGAAAAGGAAAAATAAATGGTTAGGGATTATAGTCTTATTACTAATTATGCCTGAGTTGTTTTTATTTAGACCTACCTATGGATTTATGTTTATGCTATATATATTTGGTCCTGTTATATTAATAATTGGTTTAATAATTTTTATTGTTCTATTATTTATGAAAAAAAGAAAAAGGCTTTAGTTTTAAATAAGCATATTAAATTACATAATACGACAAACTCATATTTAATCTTGCAGTTATAATGTCATAAAACGTTATTAATAAATATTTCAACGATTTCAGGATCAAATTGAGTACCCGAATTGTTTTTTATCTCTTGTAATACTAGTTCTTTACATATTGCTTTTCTATAAGGCCTATCACTAGTCATTGCATCATAGGTATCTGCTATTGCAATAATTCTTGAAATTAAAGGTATATCTTTTCTAGCTAAGCCTTGAGGGTATCCTTTTCCATCCCATCTTTCATGATGATGCAGTACATTTTTTGCAAGTTTATTTAAACTTTTATCTGTATTTAAAGTTTCATAACCCCAAACAGGGTGTTTTTTTACAATTTCGTATTCTGCTTCTGTTAATTTTCCTTTTTTATCTAAAATTTCTTCTGGAATAAGTATTTTCCCTATATCATGAACCATCGCTGACCAATAGACATTATTGACTTCTTCATCAGTTATGCCCATTTTTTCCGCAATTTGAACAGAAACTTTAGCAACATTTATTGAATGTTCATTAGTGTAGGGATTGTGCAAACTAAGTATTTTAATAATTGCTGTAATCATATTTTTATGTAAAATTTGCTTTAGTTCATAATCTCTAATTAAAGTATAAAAAGCAGATGGGATGTTCTTTAGTAACCTTGCTAGTTCTAATGATTCTTTACTAAAACTTTTAATACTATCCTTATCAATCCCTAAAGTAATACTTGCAATATTTCTTTCTTTTAATGACAATGTTACAATCATTGTCTCTTTATCTTCTTTAAGAGATTTTTCTCCAATATCTTTTGTTTTTTTATCTATTTTTTTATTATCTAAATTCTCAAGTAAATACTTCTTGAAGTTTTTTATTATGTATGCTTCTTTACTTATATCAGGTTCTGATACATATTTATATTTTTTGTTAATAATCGAATCATCATGACCTGATACTGCTACAGATATTGCAAACTCATCTTGATAAATATGAGCTGTTCCAAAATCTGCTTCTGGAATTATTTCCATTGCAGTAGTCAGTAAATCTGACATAAATTCTTTTTCTTCTATACTTTTAGCTTTTTCAATATTTGAAGTAAGTTTTAATATACTAGTAATTCTACCATATTGCTTTTCCAATTCAATTTTACCTTTGTTTCTTTTTTCAATTAAATTAGAGAACAAAATACCCAATATAGCAAATATAAGAAAAATTATAAGCCTTAATAATAAATCGTGCGGCTTTATATCAAATATAAAGTTATCAAGAAAATCATTGCCAGGAATTGTATTGAAATATGTTAACATTATTGAATCTATAATCCAAATAAAAACTCCTGAAATCAGTGAATATACAATTATATAACCTGTATCCCTACTTCGTTCTTTTATTTTTAGTAACTTTCTTATGAAATTTAATCGCAAAAATAAATCAGCCAATAAAAGCAACAAATAACTTTCAACTATATGCTTTACAATTACTAATTTTAGCCAATCAGAAGATACTGTATTGGTTATTATTTCATCGTTCCAAAATGGAGGGTTTAAAGAAACGAGAAATATAAAAATTGTGAAAAACCCAATTGTAGCAACTATTCTGAAATAAACCTCTGCAACATACTTATTATAATACCATTTTTTATTTTCCTTAGTTTTATTTAAGTCCGAAAGAAATCCATGAAAAATTATCCATACAGTAAATATTGGAACAGAGTAAAACATTCCGTAACCATCTGCATACCAAAGAATCCACATTGTTTGGCATCCTCCAAACAATGCAGAAATAAGGCCATATTTCCATCCCCAGGCAATAGATATTATTAACGGAAACAACAAGCCTAATAAAATATCAATTCTTATACCTTCATAATCGTATATAGTAATAGATAGAAAGTTTATTAAAAATCCTATTAAACCAAAAAATATTGAAATGATAATCTTTTTTATATTTGCATTAATATTGTTGAAAAAATAACAGTTATCCATAAATAACTCCTCTTTAAAAATCTAAGATAACTTGTAATTTTTAGTTTGTTTTCTTAGAAAATTAATTAACCATACAAATTATACTTTATATCTGTAGTTTCCCTTTAATTTCTTATTAAAACTTAAGACAAACTTATATTAAATAATGTAGTTATAATGTCACAAAACTTCACTGACAAATACATCTACTATTTTTTTATCAAATTGAGTTCCAGAGTAGTTCTTCATTTCTTCTATAGCTTGTTCTTTCGTTTTTTTAGTTTTATAAGGACGATCAGCTGTCATAGCTTCATAGGCATCAGCTACTGATATTATTTTAGATAGAAGTGGTATTTCATCTTCCTTTAGTCCTTCTGGATATCCTTTCCCATCTAGTCTCTCGTGGTGGTATAATACGTCTTCTGCTAGGTGGGCATATTCATCTACGTTTTTTAATATTTGATAGCTTGATGTGGGATGTTTTTTTATTTCTTCCCATTCTTTATCTGTTAGCTTGTCTTTTTTATTTAATAGCTCTGGGTCTACTACGATCTTTCCTATATCGTGTAGTACCCCGGCTATTTTTGCATCTTGTACATCTTTTTCATTTAAGTTCATAGCTTTTGCTATTCCTTCACAGTATTGCGATACTCTTTCTGTATGTATCTGCTCATTGTCGTATTTGTTGTTGATGTTTACTAGAAGGGTTTCTATAGTCTTACTTCTCATTATTTTTCCTATTTTAAGTTTGTTTTTATACATATTATTATCTGCTTCTTTATGTATTTTAAAAATATCTTCGTCTTCTTTGTGTTTTGTTGAATACCCAAGGGCTATTGATACTATAACTGAATCTAGCATTGTATTTTTTGATTCTTCTTTTATTCTTTTTATTATTTCTTTAGTAGTTTTTCCATCAGTATTAGGTAAAAGTATTATAAATTCATCTCCTCCTGCTCTGCATATTATATCTTCTTTTCTGCAGGATTTTTTTAATATTTCTGATGTATTTATTAGTAACTTATCTCCCATTTCATGACCGTAGGTATCGTTTGTAAGCTTAAGACCATTTATATCGGCTGCTATTATAGAAAAAGGTATGTTTCTATCTGTATCTAGTCTTTTTATTGAATCTTCCATATATCTTCTGTTATATAATCCGGTAAGGTGGTCATGAAAGCTTAGGTATTCTATTTCTTTTTGCCTTTCTTTTTTTTCACTAAAGTCTCTAAATACTATAACTGCACCGGTCACATTTTCATCAATATCTTTTATAGGTGCTGCACTGTCTTCTATTGGTATTTCTTTTCCATTTTTTGAAATTAATATTGTATGGTTAGCCATTTCTACAATTTTTCCTAGTCTTAATGCTTTCTCTGCTGGATTTTCAGCCGTTTCTCTTGTATATTCATTTATTATCTTCAGGACTTTTTCTAATGGTTGATTATATGCTTCTTCTTGAGTCCATCCAGTGAGATCTTCTGCTACTTTATTCATTAGCTTAATCTTACCTTGTTTGTCTGTGGAAATTACTGCATCTCCTACTGATAATAGGGTTGTTTTGAATTGCTCTTTTTGCTTATATATTTCTTCTTCTGCATCTTTTTGTCTAGTAATGTCTATATTTGTCCCAATCCATCTATAGGGTTTATTTTCTTTATCTTTTAGTATTTTACCTCTTGTCATAATCCAACGCCATTTTCCATTTTTATGACGTAAGCGGTGGACAATCTCATATTTTTCTGTTAAACCATCTAAATGGTCCTTAACTGCATTCTCAATACCTTCAATATCATCAGGATGCCATAATTTTTTCCAATCTTCAAAGGAATTTCCTATCTCATCATCACTGTATCCAAGCATTTTTTTCCATTGAGATGAAAAAGTTACTTCATTACTTACCATATCCCAGTCCCATATCCCAGCTTCTGTACCTTCAATGGCTACATTAAAACGAATTTCGCTTTCTCTTAATTTTATCTCTGCCTCTTTTTTATCTGTAATATCTGAAAGTATCCCACTGATTAAAAGAGCTTCTTCATCTTTGGTCCATTTTGTAACTTTTGATTTTGAATTAATCCATAACCATTTTCCTGATTTATGTTTCATTCTAACTTCAACATCATAGTATTCTATTTCTTTGTTAACTAATTTTTGGATTTCTTTTTCTATAATATTAAAATCATTGTGGTGTACTAATTTTTGCCAAGATTTTAAATTCATTGGAGAAATTTCTTCAATGGAATATCCAAGTATTTCAGCATACTTTCTATTGATACTTGTTTTATTTTTTTTAACATTCATTTCCCAGGTGCCTGCATTTGTTGCTTCTATTATGTTTTCTAATCTTTCATTAACTCCTATTATTTCTTGTTCATATTTTTTCTTTTCTGATATATCCATAGTTGTACCACTAATTAAAAGAGGTTTATTATCTTTGGATAATTTTGTAATATTTCCCCGGCCATTTACCCATATTAATTTTCCACTTTTGTGTTTCATCCTGTATTCAAAATTATAACAGTCTATTTCTTTATTGATTAATCTTTGGATTTCTTTTTTGTTTTTTTCTAAATCATTATCATAGATAAGATTTTGCCATTTTTCTTTATCCATGGGTGTAAGTTCTTCTAGTTCATATCCCAATATCTCGGCCCATTTTTTATCTATAGTAGCCTCTCCTGTTTGCAGATTACGTTCCCAGGTGCCTGCATTTGTTCCTTCTATTATATTTTCTAATCTTTTTTTCTGTTCTTCTATTTTTAAGTGTAATTTCTTTTCTCTAGTGATTTCTCTAATATTTCCATGCCAAAGAACACTTCCATCCTTTAATTTTTCAGGTTTAGCATTACCCTGTAACCAAATTTCTCCTTTTCTAGGAAGAATAACTCTATATTCATCATACCAATTTTCTAAATTATCTGCTGAATATTGAATAGTATTTACAACATGTTCGTAATCTTGTGGGTGAATTCTTTCAAAAACTTTCGAAGCATCTTTCACAACTTCATTAGGTTTTACTTCATATACTTCACAAATCCCCTCAGACGCATAAGGGAAACAAGAACTGCCGTCTGGAAATAGTTGATATTGGTATATAGTTCCAGGAGCCTGGTTAGTAAGATTTTCTAATTTTTCTTTGATTTTATTAAGATGGTTTTTAATATATAAACTTAAAATAGAAATTGAAACATAAGAAGAAAAATAAAATATTGAAAACATAAGCTCCTTATTTTTTAACCATAAGGATATTCCAATTAATATACCTATAAATGCATTTATTAAAAAACTAAACTTATCTACCTTAAACATTAAATTCATTATCACGATAACTATAAAGACTAAACCTGATACTTTTAATCTAAAATCAAATATATAGCTGTAATATAACAACTGTAGAATCGAAATACTTATAATAGAATGAGTAATTTTTTCTAATCGGTTATTTACCCACTTAATCTTATTCGATAAAAAATAAGTCGTAAAATATAATAAAATCATAAAGATCCTTAGATTTAAAGACATAGGATCCTCAGTTGGAAAAACCATATAAATAAGAAAAAAAATTAAGTAGAAACTTCCAATTATTACTAGTATCTTGTTATAAAATTTATCTTTTAACATCTTAGCCCTCCATTATAAATTTGTTCTATCTAATAACTTTGCTTGTGAAAACTTCTACTAAAGTAGGATCAAATTGTGTACCTGAACATCTTTTCAACTCAGCTGCTGCTTCTTTTATTACCATTTTTGTTTTATAGGGTCTTGAAGATATCATGGCATCAAAAGCATCAACTATACTTATGATTTTAGATTCTAAAGGAATTTCACTGTCTTTTATACCCTTTGGGTATCCACTGCCATCTATCTTCTCATGGTGATAAAGTACAAGTTTAGATATATCTTCATATTCTATAGAGGTTTTAAGTATCCTATAACCTATTTCCGGGTGTTTTTTTATTTCTTTGTATTCTTCTTCTGTTAGTCTACCAGGTTTTTCTATTATAGAATAATCTATGCCTATCTTTCCTATATCATGGAGAAGTCCGGCAGTTTTCAGCATATTTAACCTGTCGTCTTTCATTTTCAATGCTTTACCTAGTTCGTAGGCTAGCTGACTTACCCTTATAGAGTGTTCTTCTTCTCTTAGATGTTTTTCATGTAGTGTAGAAAGCATGGTAAGTATTATTTCTCTTTTCTTGCTCTTTTCAGAAAATAACTTATTTGTATACATTTTGCTTTCAGCTTTTTTTATTACCTTTGAAATATTTTCATTTGATTCTTCTTTAGTATGAAAGCCAATAGCTACAGAAAAAGGAATACCTTCTTTTGAATGTTTATCAATATTTTCCTTAATTCTTTCTACAATAATGTGAGCTTCATTTTCACTGCATTGGGGAAGGATTATTGAAAACTCATCTCCTCCTATCCTTGCTGCTATTTCATCAGACCTAATGCTCTTTTTTAGAGATTGTGCTACTTTGACAAGAATTTCATCTCCTTTGTTATGGCCAAAGGTATCATTTATGAGTTTCAGTCCGTTGGCATCTAAGGTAATTATTGAAATTGGTAGGTTTCTAACTACATCGATTCTCTTTATTTCTTCTTCGAAAAATCTCCTGTTGTAAAGTCCTGTTAGGTGGTCGTGGAAACTCAAATATTCTATTTCTTTTTGTCTTTTCTTTTTTTCTGTAATGTCTCGGCAAAAACAAAGCATTTCAAAGGGCTCATTATTTAAAAATGATACAGATATTTCAACATCTATTAAATCACCATTTTTCTTTATATGCTTTGTTTCAAATATATCATGGCCTTTTTCTTTAATTTTCTCTATTCTTTTTTTAGTTTCTTCTGGGGTTTCATAAAATTCTAAGTCAGAAATACTTAAATTTAATATTTCTTTTCTACTATATTCAGTCATTTTACAGTATGCATCATTTACATCTATAATTTTTTTGTTTTCTCCTATAATCCAAAACCCATCCTGAGTTGTTTCTATAATGCTTCTAAGTTTATCTCTTTTGTTTATTAATTCTCTTTTTGATTCTTCTTTTTCCGTAATTTCACTGGCTATAGAACCAAAAAGAACCACTTCATTATCTTTTTCTTCTATAGGAAAAATTACACTTTCATATATTCTTTCTTTGTTATTGAAATTCAATGAATCTTTTTTGTAAAGGTGTCTTTTTGTTTTATTTACAGTTGATATTGTATTTAAAAATTCTTTAGCTTTTTCTTTGGGCATAATATCATTAAAATTATTACCTATGATTTCATCCTTTTTAAGCCCAAGTAGGTCTGCTGTTGCATCTGAAACATCTATATAGTTCCCTTTATTGTCGAAAATATGAATTAAACTAACACTGTTTTTTATCAGTGCCTGGCATCTCCTTGTTGCCTCTAAAGTTTTTTGTTCAGAATTTTTCTTATCTATAAATAATCCTACTTGAGATGCAAAGAGCTTAAGCATTTCATGATCATTTTTATTCTGATTTTCATAAAATATTAAATTAAAACTACCTATAGTTTCTCTATTTTTTGTTACTCTAACTACTAATATATGATCTACTGGAAAAACTTTTTCTATTATTGAAATAGTCCTTTCAGGTAATATACCCCCTACTAATTCTTTAAGGTTTGTAACTTTAGTAACTATAGATTTTTCAAACCTTTCATTTCTTCCTTCTTCATACTCAAACTTTTTACCAATTATATTATATCCGATGATGTCCATAGCTTTATTGATGCTGATTTTATTTCCTT
>Ga0209936_1000931_pt1 | contig 16464 bp, 15 predicted proteins | sample SalPonR1_A_D1_MG_FD_185694 | JGI IMG/M metagenome (GOLD analysis project Ga0209936, IMG submission 185694) | Salt pond soil microbial communities from South San Francisco under conditions of wetland restoration - Salt Pond MetaG R1_A_D1_MG... ... | reverse complement strand
ATTATGCATAGCGCTTCCGCCAATGGCTATAAAATGAACATTCATCTGTTTAAATTTTTTAGTTTTTTGAAAATGAAGAAACTAAACCTGCCTGCCGCAGGCGGGAATTTCTTCGCATTCAGGCTTGCCTGCCGGAAGGCATTACAGCCTGCAGGCAGGAACTCACATAAATTTTTATCATTCTTAGTGTAAATATAAGTGATAAAAATTTATGTTCGTTTCATTTGCTATATTTGTATTTTAGTTAATTTGTGAAGATAAAAAGAAATATTTAAAACAATATTTGATATGAAATTATATCCAATACACATTACCAATTTTAAGGTTGATGGAGGAGCCATGTTTGGCGTAGTACCTAAAATGTTGTGGCAAAAAAAATATCCTGCTGACGAAAATAATCTTTGTAACTGGGCTTTACGCTCGCTTTTAATCGATACCGGCGAGCGTGTTATTTTAATTGACAACGGTTACGGCGATAAGCAGGATGAAAAATTCTTTAACCATGTTTTTTTAAATGGAGGCGATGGACTGGAAGGTGCACTAAAAAAGCATGGCTATTCATTCGATGATGTTACCGATATGATTTTAACCCATTTACATACCGACCATTGTGGAGGAGGAGTGAAATACAATGCAGATAAATCGGGCTTTGAGATGGTTTTTAAGTATGCTACTTATTGGGTAAGCAAACAGCAGTGGGAGTGGGCTGTGAATCCTAACAAACAGGAAGCTTCTGCTTTTTTAAAAGAAAATATAATTCCTATGCAGGAAAGCGGACAGCTTAAGTTTATCGATGGAGATACTGAGTTATACCCCGGAATAGAATTGCGCTTATACAATGGACACTCTGTTGGACAGATCATTCCTTTTATTCATACCAGTGATAAAACGTTCGTTTTTATGGCTGACCTAATCCCTTCAACGGCGCATATTTCTTTGGTATGGAACATGGCTTACGATGTGTACCCCATGGATATGCTCAAAGAGAAAGAAGCTTTTTTAAAGGAAGCTGTAGAGAATGATTATACCATGTTTTTCCAGCACGATTTATATAACGAGTGTGTTACAGTTCATCAAACAGGAAAAGGGGTACGGGCAAAAGAGACATTTAAATTATTAGAGGAATAATTTTAATAACTTTTCCAAAGTTTAAAATATGGGAAAAGGCTGTATGTGTTTTGGTAATATGGATAAGAATAATGGAGTATGATTGAATATTTAATGGCAGGAATAGCCCTCGGATTTGTTGCTGGAATATCACCCGGCCCTCTTTTGGTATTGGTTATTACCGAAACGTTAAAACATAATCGAAAGGAAGGAATAAAAATGGCTTTTGTTCCTTTAGTATCCGACTTACCCATTGTATTATTTTCTGTTTTTATCATTTATAAAATTTCTAATTCCGATTTTGTTTTAGGAATGATCTCATGGCTGGGTGCTCTTTTTCTGATTTATTTAGCCTATGAGAATATCCGAATAAAGTCTTTCAACATAAAAGAAAGAAACGGTAAGATAAATGGATTTAAAAAAGGTGTTTTGGTTAATTTTTTTAGCCCGCATCCTTATTTATTTTGGATGTTGGTTGGTGCTCCATTATCCATTAAAGCATATCATGAAAATGTTTTGTTTGCAATACTATTTGTTATAGGATTTTATGTTACCATTATTATAACAAAAGCAGTAGTAGCATATCTATCTGATAAATCTAAAAAATTTTTTTCCGGCAGCTCTTATATTATTGTAATAAAAATTTTAGGTTTTGTTTTGTTGTTTTTCGCTATTATCTTAATAAAGGATGGATTTAGTTTTTTGAATATTATGTAAGCAGCATTGGAGATTTATGCTATTGGTTTTTTAAAATACATTGCTGGTAATTATGCCATTTAAAAATTAATTGAGTATCTTTGTATCAGATTATTATTCAATTTATTGGATTGTAGTTTAGAGTATCCTTGGGTGTGGTTGCCCGGGGATATTTGTTGTTAATAGCATATCTTTACCATTTAAAACCATAAAAATATGTTAGGATTTTCGGTAACAGTAGTAGATCAACTGGTTGTTCATAAGGTAGGCAGTAAGTACAACGACGAAAATATTCGATTATCAAAAGATCTTTTGAAATTAGAGGATGAAATCAAAGCATTGTTATCTACCTATTTTTTAACTCCATTTAAATCAGATGAGTATTTTCAATTTTATCATGATTCGGATTTGCAATTAAATGAAGTGTATCATTACGTTTCCAAGATTTTTGATGATTCAGGTCAAATTTTAGAACAATCGGTAAATTTAGCCCGACATCTTTACGAGAAATCTACCCACCCCAATATAAAAGGAGGAGAGTTTTATACCGTCTATTTCAAAGATATCTCTTTTAATAACGAACCGGTTGACGCTGTAGGATTATTTAAATCCGAAAACCGCGATACTTTTTTAAAAGTTTATCCTACCCAAGATAATTTCACTATTGAAAGCGAGCAGGGTATCGATATTAAAAAACTTGATAAAGGGTGTTTGATTTTAAATACCGAACGAGAAAAAGGGTTTGTGGTTGCTACGGTTGATAAAGTAAATAAAGGGGAGGATGCCCGCTTTTGGTTAGATGATTTTTTGAAAATCAGGCAAAGAGAAGATGAATATTATCACACTGAGCATGTGATGAAAATGTATAAAGATTTTGTTGTTAAAGAATTACCGAATGAATATGAAGTAGCAAAAGCCGATCAGGTTGATTTAATCAATAAATCAAAGAAGTTTTTCAAAGAAACCGATAATTTTCAGCTGGAAGATTTTTCCGAAAAAGTTTTTGAGGATAAAAACCTGATGGACAGTTTTAATAACTATAAAAAAACGTATGAGTCTGAGCATGAGGTGCAACTATCTGATGAATTTCAGATTTCAGGAAGTGCGGTAAAAAAGAACGCCAGAGTCTATAAAAGCGTGATCAAGCTGGATAAAAATTTTCATATTTATGTTCATGGTAATCGCGAATATATTACAAAAGGGTACGATGAGAAAACCGGAATGAACTATTACCAGGTATTTTTTAAGGAGGAAAAGTGATGTACGGAACGATGAGAAATAGTATAAAACCCGGGATGAAAGTTTCCATTGTGCTTAAGAAAGATCAAAAAACAGGAAAATTAACTCAAGGAGTTATTCAGGATATTCTTACCAAATCAACAACGCACCCGCATGGAATAAAAGTTAGATTAACCACAGGCGAGGTTGGAAGGGTTAAAGAAGTTTTAAATACTAAATTTTAAATGTTTGTAAAACATTTTGAAAATTATCAGGAATAGTGGATTCGAAGTGTACTTTCTGTTGCTTTTCAGGATGCGTAAAAGTTAATTGCCCTGCATGTAAAAATAATCTTTTTATCCCGGTTTTTTCTGTAATGATTCTGTTAAGTGTCCAGTCTCCATGATGGGTGTCACCCAGAATATCAAACCGTTGCATGGCAAAATGCTGGCGTATTTGGTGCCATCGGCCGGTTTCTAAATTAATTTCAACCAGGCTTAGTTCAATATCCTTAAATTCTTTGTAACAAATGTTGGTTTTAATTGATTCAATGGTTTTAAAATGCGTAATGGCAGGTTTCTTTTTTCCTCGTTTTTTGATTAAAACATTTTCATCGAATGTTCCAGCTCCAGGGTTTTCTCTTACCAAAGCAAAATATATTTTTTCAACTTCCTTATGTTCAAACTGTAAAGTTAATTTTTTTGCAATTTCCGGACTTAAAGCAAGTACAATTAATCCTGAGGTTTTCGAATCTAACCGATGCACATTATACACACTTTTATTTAGCATTTGCCCGATTTGTTTTGTGAGGTAAGGCGCATCGTGTGGCATAAAATCATTTTTGTGTACAGGAAGATTTATGGGTTTGTTGCATACAATCAGATCATTGTCTTGATATATAATTTCTGTTTGAAATTGTTCTTTCGGTGGCAAGTTCATGTTTTAAAAGTAAATGATCTTGTTGAGGAAACAAAATTGCGTAAGAATAAATATTGTTTCATGTGTTTATTTTTTAATGTTTTTTTAAGGCCACATGTAATCCCATAAGTAAAATAATCATTTTGTCTAGTATGTAAATGTTTATTTTACTTATGCTTATTTCATATAAAAGTTTTTTTTAGCTAAAATCTTAAATTATGGGAAAAGTAAAAATTCGCAAAAAAGGCTATGGCCTGTTAATGGGTTTAACTATATTTTTCATCCTCTGTGTGTTGTCTACATTAATTCCTGCCGAGCAAGCAAGCAAAGCATGTATGCTTGGTTATAAAGCGCATTGTTCGTTTACACCTATAAGTACGCTTTTGTGTGCTATCCCTGCTGCAATTATATGCTCTGTAAGAAGGAGGTCTTTTGTAACTTATACATAAGTTATAACAAAGCAGCAAATAAATATCTACGATTATGTATTAAAATAATTTCAGTGTCTTTTCGTTTAGATACTAATTTATTAGCCTAAAAATATTTAAAATGAAATTTAGGATTTTATTATTAATTTTCTTTTTTTCTTTACCCGTTTATTCATTCTCTCAAATAATGAAAGGAATTGTTATTGATAGTGAAACAACCTTACCAATTCCCTATGCAGAAATATATACTGAAAAATTTGGATGTATAACTGGCGAAAAAGGTCAATATCATTTTGACTCTAATCTAATTAAAAATAGTGATTCTATTTATTTCAAGTGTCTAGGTTACGAAACATCAAAACTATCCGTAAGGGACTTCATTTCTTCTAATTCATATAACATAAAATTAGATAGGAAAGAATTTAAAATAAATGAAGCTAGAGTATATGCTGAAAGAATTCGTACACAAGCGGTAAAAAAAGGTTTTTATAAAAAAGAAACACATGGGACATTTGGAAATAATGGAGTTTCCGGTTATGAGGTGGCTGTTTTTATTGACAACTCAAAAGGAAGAAATGGGGAAATTAAAAAATTATATTATTTCATCCACAAGCAAGGGAAGCCAACGGATAAATTTAGAGTTCATTTATATTCAGCAATGAATAAGGATACTGAACCGCAAGAAGAGTTATTGCCAGAATCGATAATTGTTAATGCAGAAATGGGAAATTTTTGGGTGGAAGTTGATATTGAGAAATACAACATTGATTATCCTAAAAATGGGTTCTTCGTATCGCTTGAGTTTCTTAAAGATACTTTTGCTGTCGCTGAATATGAGAAAAATGGTTTTAGAGTAGGTGGGAAAAAACTTAATCTTGGAATGAATGGAGAAAAATCAAATCAAGGTTATACCTGGACTTATAATTTTGATGAAAGAAAGTGGACACAGAAACTTCCTCCACGAAAAGATTATATGATTGGCAATGCAATGATAGCTGCTGAAATTAAAGTTTATAAATAACCTTTTGAAATAATATTTGCAGCCAGTTTATAACATGCTATTAAAAAATGCGGAGTGAAGTGGATTTCGAACATTTATATTACCGACTGCCTGCTGGCGGGTTTTTAAACTTTGTTTACAGAGGATAGGAAACCAGAGCATAAACCCTCATATACTCGTATGGCGAGTCTGTTATCGTTAAAATTAATTGTTTTTTTCTTTCAACTGGAAAGGTATTTGCAGGATTGATTGAAACTCCATCCCTTTTTCTTCAATTAAATGATCATCCGGGTCGAAATACCAGGTTACTTTTACTTCTTTCCCAAGGTCTTTAATTTTTTCAAGCTCAATAAATAATTCATACAACATTTTGGCAGAAGAAGAATTAAAATATTCCAGGCTGCAAATTAAATGAGTCGTTTGGTTTGGATTTTTTGCATATTCAATAATCCATTCAATTACCGGTTTATAAAATAACGTGGTATCTTCTGGCAATGAGTTTCCCTTGATCTCAAACCGATTATTTTGAGGATCAAAAATAATATAGGGTTTATCGCGTGTTTCTGTTGATTCAAAAGTTTGAAGCATAGTTAAGCAATTACATTCATCGTAAAAAAAGATTTTTTTTCATCAATTGGGTGGAAATCATAATTTAATGGAGAAATAATTCTTCTCGCAATGTCAATTAAACCTATCCCAGCTCCACCATTGGTGGGGAGGTTTCGATCTCTCAGCTTGCTAAGATATAAGTTTTTTAACTCTTTTCGGTTTAAACTATTGATTTCATTGAGCAATTTTTTAAATTTTTTAATGTTTTTATTTTCAATAAGGTTTCCGGTGTTAATTATATAATTTGAATCGCTGTTGCCAATTAAAAAGATCCCTTCTTTTTTGTCTCCCATTTTCAAGCAATGTCTGCTAATATTTTGTAAAAGCTCAACCAGAATGTGGAATATTTTCTTTTTTTGTGTGGAGTCATGAAACTCTTTCTGTAAATTTTCTTCAATAATTTTTAAAACCGGGAATATAGAATCTTGCGAAAAATCTCCTTTATGAATTAATATAATATTTTTTTCCACCATTTTCTTATGATAGCTTATCGAATCGGTAAGCGGGAAATCACTAACAACTTTGTTGAGCTCATCAACATCAGATTTAAGCATAATTTGATTGTAGAAATAGGAAAAGGTGTCATCCTTGTTTTCAAATAGATAATCGAGCTTTTGTCCTGATTTCCGGGCCATTTCTATTAATCCTAGTCCTGCTCCTCCTTTATCAGATATTTCGTTGTTTTCGAGAACCTCTCGATATAACATTTTTAGCTCTTCTTTGGATAGGCTGTTAACTTTTTCGAGTTGATTTTGTAGATTTTTAATTTTATTTTTTTCGATCAAATTCCCAGAAGTAATATAATACACACCACCCCAATTTTTGGTTAGAAAAAATCCGTCGCTATGCAATCGTTTAATTTTTTCACCATGGCGTACAATGTTTTGGAAGCATTCGGCCATAAGAAATGATGCTTTTTTCTTCATCTTCGAAAGCGCATCAATATTGTTAATGTTGTACTCGCTTAACTCAATAAGCTTATTGGTAATTTCGTCACTAAAATTACCGCTGTACAACATACATAAGTTGTCTTCTTTAATCCTTTCGAAAAACCAGTAAGTGGTATTAATATCCATAGGCAAAAGGTTGATAATCCCTTTTAAAAAATAAAATAACATAAAATAAATGAAAAGCACTAATTTTTTTGGCGAATAAATAAATAAAAAGGAAGCAAGTTTTGTAAAAAACGTCTAGTTTTTTCTGTTAAGAAATTTGTACATTAAAATAAAAGGGCGAAGGATATAATATAGAAAAAATAAGTAGTTGGGCAGTGGAAAGATTTCCCAATCGGTGAAGTGAGTTCGGAGTCTGAATAAAAGACTTATATAATAGTTGATACTGGGTTTCAGTTTTAAACGGTACAGTACAAACTTTATCTTACCACCGATCCCTTGCTGTCTTAAATCTTTGTTTGATATGGACTTAATGGCGTCTTGAATTAATGAATTAGTATGGTCAATTTTATCAATATATTGTGGTGTTTCGGTTTTGTACAATAGATTTGAAAGGGTACTTGCTTGCTTAAAAGTTCTCTCGAGCTTATTTTTTTTTGATAATTCCCAAGCTTTATAAATCTCTTCGTCGGAACTTTGACGTATAATTTTTGAAAAGTCTTTTAACCAAAAAAGTCGATACCATTGATGAATAGAGCCATGTGCCGCCAGAAAAGTAATGTTTGCAGGTTTAGAAATATAAGGTACTTTATATTCAGCTATTTCAATATCAAATGAATCGGCAATTATTTTTTGGGTTTCTAATGGAAGGTACGTTTTCGGATTAGTTAGATTCCAGTGCAATTCTACTTCTATGGGTGTGTTCGGTTTTGTGAGATGATAATGATGGCTTATGGTGTAATTTATTTTTTTCTGTTTGTTACTCAATGTTTTTTTAGGCGCAAGCATCACAAAACCAAATTCCTGAATAATTTTTCTGGCATTTTCAATATGGCTTAGCGGAACAAGTAAATCAATATCTCGATAATCTCTAAAACCGATATCTTTATATAATTCTAAGGACAATAATGGTCCTTTAAAAAAAGTGTGTAGGATGTTTTTCTGGTTTAAGCCGTCGTGAATTTTAAGTACATATTGGCTGTACAGCAATGCTTTTCTTGAAAGCCCCAGTTGTACCTCATTTAATTGCTTTTTTATTTCCGATTTTAAAATGTTTGGAAATTGTTTGGTTTGTTTTACAATGTGTGATATTAGTCGGTGCTTCTGGGCTAACTCAAGAAATAGTTTCCAATCAACTAATTTTTCAAGTGTTTCTATTTTTTCAATTTCTGCCTTGTTTAAATCATGTTGTGAAAGCAGAATCAATAATTGTAATTCATTTGAAAATTCTGAGATAATATGTTGCAATTGGTTTTTCATTTAAAAGATGATGGATTATCTTTAATAAATAAAATCAATTTAAGATAATTAAAAAAGGCACCCGGATTGATAAACTTATCATTTTGTGAACGATTAAAGAAAGCGTTACTCCATTTTTCATATTTTTGCATATCAATATATCGGGTGATTTTAGGATTTGATTTTGCCCGCTCAATGATTTCAATAATTTTATCTTTATCTTTCAATGTACGCAGAAAAACGGTAGGTATGGTTGCTCCACTTTTATCGTTTCTCCACCTTATTTCGTCGGGTAAGTAACCTTCCATTGCCTGGCGGATAGCATATCGTAAAATACCATTTTGTGCTTTTAAATGTGGAGGCATGGAAAGATAAAATTCGATTAAATCTTTATCGAGTAAAGGATACCTGTATTCCACCCCGTATTGTTTTGCTGCCAGCGAACTGTATTCTAAGCGCTGGGCAACATGGGGGTGTGTAATTCTTTCTATCGATTGGTCAATCAGATTATCTCTTTTAATATTATTGTAATAATTAAAATAGCGTTTTTTAATGTTTAGTTTATCCCTGAAGGATTTATTGACCGCTAAATTTTTATATTTTGAAGCCCACCATTTTTTGCCTTTTAGTAATAGAAGAATTATTTCGATAAGCCCTGGAAAAGCATTTTTTAACCGTAGTTTTTGTTTTGTCCAAAAAATTTTAACCGGATGATAACCTTGTTTTTTAAGGTCTTTTTTTAATCTTTGGTCATTTATTATTTCTTTTAAATAGCTTCCTGATTTTGAGGTAACTACTTCATCTCCACCAAATCCCGATAATAATACCTGCGTATTTTGTTCTCCGGCTGTTTGATAAAGCTGGTCGGAGAAAACACTAAAATTTTGCTGAACAATGCATCTGTTTAACGAAAGGCTGTTTTTTAAAGCATCGGTTATGCCTGAGTTTTCAGAAGTAACGAAAAGTCGATCCTTTAAATTACTAAAATCGGTAAGCAAATGGATGTATTTTTTTTCATCTTTAAAAGGATGTATTTTGCCAATCTGGGCCTCAGGCATTACATGCGAATAAGTTTTTAAAGAAACATGTTGTGCTGCTATGGATGTAATACTCGACGAATCAATTCCTCCACTTAATTCGGTTCCATAATTCACTGGATCTTGCATTCTTCGCTTAACAGCCTGGAAAAGACTTTTTTTGAAATGCGCTAAATATTCCGAATCATTTTTAAAGTTGTTTTTTGCCGGTTTTAGTTTCCAATAAGGCGAAATGGTTAATTTTTCATTTTTTAAGTGTAGAAAGTGTGCCGGGGGAAGTTTTTTAATTTCATTAAACGTAGACCTATAATGTTCAGATTTTATAATAGATATAGTGTCAGCAATGAATTGCTGGTCGATGGTGAGCAGTAGATTTTTCTGACTTAGAATTCCTCGTATTTCGGTCGAAAAAATAAATTGCTCTTTTTCAACATAATAATTGAAGGGTTTAACGCCAAAATGATCCCTGGCACAAAAAAGCTCTTTTTTTTCGATATCCAAGATAGCAAAAGAAAAATCGCCGGTTAAAAATTTGGGACAATCTTTATCCCATTTTTGAAAGCAACGAAGGATTAGTTCATGTTCCGGAATATTTTTATCTTCAATATTGATTTGTTCTAATAATGTTTCCCTGTTATCGATTCTACAATCGCCAACAATAAAAAAAGGATGATTATAAATAACGGAATGTTCAGATTTAGTGTTTTTTTTTTCGAAAAACTGAACGGCTCCAAACCCGAAATTATCGTGGCAATGGATGGATTGTTTTCGTTCTTTTTCTAAGGTAAGCTCATGAAGTGCCTTACTTATATCTTCATTTAGCACTTTGTTGCCGCTTAAATTGATTTTTCCGAAAAAAGATTGCATGTATTATTCCCTGTTTTTTATCAAAGGTAACATTTTCTTATTTAAATCGTTTTCTTAAGATCAAAACAAAAGGGATTGCTAAAAAAGCAAGTAATGAAGCTACTTTGTAAGTGTCAACCAATCCGATAAAATCACTTAAAACACCAATAAAGAAAGCAGTAACCGAAGTAGAAACAAAAGAGATAAACATAAAAATTCCGCTTAGGAATGCCTGATGTTCAGAGTCAATATCCATTACCAGTGCTAATATAACCGGCGTAGAAGAAATAAGAAAAAATCCCAGGAGTAATAACACAGGAAATATCATTCCACCCTCGGCATATACAAATGCCAGCATAAGAAATGGTGAAACAAGAATAATGATAGTTAACATTTTTAATCGGCCGATTTTATCCGAAAAGGTACCTGAAAGATAAGCCCCTGCAGCACCTGCAAATTCAAAAACCGAAAGTGAAATACCCCCCAGCCATAAACTTCCTCCCTTTTCATCTAAATAGGTAGGTAAAAAATTGGTTAACGAGGTTTTCATAAAACCACGAAAAAACATTACTCCGGCAATGAGTAAGAAGAACGGCAGATGCTCTTTAAAGGTAGCTTTTATTCCTTTCATGGGACGAGACCGGTCAATACTTTCCGATACATTGACATTTCTGAGCCTGAAATAAAGAAGGATAGAAGCAAAAAGTCCAAAGGGAATTAACCGGTAAGTTCCTTCAAGTGTCCAGTAATTTACAGCAGCAACAATTACTAACGGGCCTACTGTTCTTGCAGCCTCGCCACCAAGCATGTAAAAGCTCATTCCTTTACCCACACGGTTTCCGGCAATTTTTTTTATTAAAACCGGGGAGGGAACATGAAACATGGCATTGCTAATGCCCATAACAAACAGCATGATTATTAATATAATATAATGCGGAGCCAGCCCAATCAGGCTCATAATTATTGTTGTAATGGCGGGAGCCAGAATGACCATGTACCTGATTCTTATATTTTCGGCAATAATCCCGATAAAAGGGTTAAATAATGAAGGTATTTGTTGAGCAACAAAAAGTAAACTAACCAGTGTGTTGTTAATCTTTAGTTTTTCTTTTAAGAGAGGAACAACCGGCGCAAGAAATGAAGAGTACACATCGTGCATAAAATGCGCAAACGACACACTGATTACATTTTTTAGTTGAAATGTTTTGTTTTGTTTCTCCATAAATAAAAAAGCCGGAGAATTCCGGCAAAATTTTAAATTTGAGCAATAAGCTCTTTCATGATAAGTGTCATTTTAGTTTCTGCTTTGGCAGCTACCTTTTGAACTTCTTCGTGAGTTACCTGCACAATCTTTCCGGGAACACCTAAATCGGTAATAATAGAAATGGCAAAACAAGGAATTCCCATATGGCGGGCAATAATAACTTCAGGAACAGTTGACATTCCTACCGTATCACCACCAATAATTCTAAAGTATTGATATTCCTTAGGGGTTTCGAATGTAGGCCCTGAAGTAGCAACATAACATCCGATCTGGACTTTCAGGCTATTTTTCTTTGCAATGCGTTTAGCCTTCTCAATTAAAATATGGTCATAAGGTTCGCTCATGTCAGGAAATCGAGAGCCTAGCTCGTTTAAATTTTTACCAATAAGTGGATTGGGTAATAAGTTAATGTGATCGTCTAAAATCATTAAATCACCAATTTCATAATCGGGATTAACCCCGCCGCTTGCATTGGAGACTAATAATGTTTTGATGCCCAGTATTTTCATTACTCGTACAGGGAAGGTTACTTCCTGCATGGAATAACCTTCGTAATAATGAAATCTTCCTTGCATGGCAATGATGTTTTTGCCACCAAGTTTTCCTAAAATCAATCGGCCATGATGCCCCTCAACGGTTGAAACGGGGAAGTTTGGTATATTCTCGTAATCCAGGGTTTGCTCAATTTCAATTTCTTTGGTTAACCCTCCTAATCCTGTTCCCAAAATAATTCCTATTTCGGGTTTAAAGTTGATTTTATTTTGGATAAAGGAAGCTGTGCTTTTTATTATTTCTAACATAATCTATTATTTGCTGATTGAAATTATCTGTTTTGTTATTTAAAAATCGAACATCAATAGGAATATAAAAAAAAGATCTTTTGAGATGATCTGCAATATTAGTAAATTTATCTAAACGCATAGCATCTTTTTCCGAGGTAATAATTATTTTGTTAGATGATTTGATGGAATTATATTTCTGCTCAATTTTTCGGATGTCTGATTTTTTGAAATGGTGATGATCGGGGAATTTTATTCTATCTATTTTATCAGAAATGTTTTCTTTGATGTGTTGTTCTAAAGGGAAAGGATTGGCAATCCCTGTTACCATTAGTACTGCCGGTTTTTTATCATAAGTTTTTGAAACATCAGCATCATTAAAAATTGGGGTTAAATCGCCGTAATCAAAAGTAGTAAAATATACATCCTGAAAAGGATAAGGATGTAATTCGTTGAACAAGACTCTGCGTTCGATAGGTTTGATATCTTTTGGAGCTTTGGTAATAATTACTATGCTTGCACGTTTTTTCTCAAATGCTTGTTCGCGAAGGTTTCCTAAGGGAAGCATGAAATCTTTGTCAATAGGACGGGCATAATCAACAAGTAAAATGGATAGGTTGGTTTGTACCTGCCTGTGCTGAAAAGCATCATCTAATAAGATAACATCCAAATCTTTTTTCTTATCCATCAGTTTCTGTATCCCACGAACCCTTTTACTGTCAACAGCCACTTCAATGTCAGAAAACTTTTGTTTTATTTGTCTTGGTTCATCCCCAATTTCTTTAGCTGTTGATTGACTATCGGCAAGGATAAATCCTTTAGTTTTTCTTTTATATCCGCGGCTTAAGGTAGCCACTTTAAATTCTGATTTTAATAAATCAGCCAGATATTCAACATGCGGGGTTTTTCCTGTTCCACCAACGGTAATATTGCCGATAGAAATAATGGGTATATTAAACGATGTAGATTTTAAAATGCCATAATCATAAAATCGATTTCGGATATAAATAATTAATCCATAGACTAAACTAAGGGGAAATAAAATGGGGCTTAGTATTTTTTGGGCATTGTTTGGCATAGATTTACCTTATCTTGCTTTTTAAATTGCAGGCAGCAAAAATACTAATTTTTATGTATTTTGTGTATGATGTGTCAATATTTATAACTTAAAATTCGCTTATCGAACCTTTTTTCGGATAGTCTATAGTATAATGTAATCCACGGCTTTCGTGAAGGCTTTTAGCCATTTTTATAATTAGATAACCCACATTAATTAGATTTCTTAGTTCGCAGAGTTTTTGGGAAAGTACCGATTTTTCATACAACTCTTCGGTTTCTTTAAAAATAATTTCCAGTCGGCGTAATGCTCTTTCCAAACGTAGGTTAGAACGCACAATTCCAACATAATTACTCATAATCTGTTGAACTTCTTTATAGTTTTGTGTAATCATGACTATCTCCTCCGGATAGGTTGTTCCGTGGGCATTCCATTCCGGAATATTTTCCTGGATGGATATCTTCTGTGCTACTTGTATTGAATCATTAGCAGCCCTTTCGGCATACACCACTGCTTCTGACAGTGAGTTACTGGCCAGTCTGTTGGCTCCGTGTAATCCGGTTGATGATACTTCGCCGGCAGCATAGAGACGGTTAATAGAGCTTTTTCCATTCATATCTACTTTAATCCCCCCACACATATAATGAGCTGCAGGGACTACAGGTATTGGGTCTTTGGTAATATCGATATTTAACGATAAACATTTTTGATAAATGTTGGGAAAATGTTCTTTCAACTTTTCTTCATTCAGATGTGAACAATCTAAATATACAAAATCATCACCTCGAATTTTCATTTCATGGTCAATGGCACGTGCAACAATATCCCTGGGTGCGAGACATCCTCGTGGGTCGTATTTGGACATAAATTCTTTTCCATCGGTAGTTTTTAAAATTGCCCCAAATCCTCGCAACGCTTCAGTAATTAAAAACGAAGGTCTCTCACCAGGATTATATAAAGACGTTGGGTGGAACTGGATAAATTCCATATTCTCAATAATTCCTTTTGCCCGATAAATCATGGCAATTCCATCCCCGGTAGCAATATTAGGATTGGTTGTTGTTGCATATAAATTTCCTGTTCCGCCAGTAGCAATTAAGGCGGTTTTGGATAAAAAGGTATGCACCTGATCGGTTTTTAAATCCAGTACATAAGATCCGTAACATTCGGTATCATTATGGCTTCGTTTAACTAATTTCCCTAAATGATGCTGTGTAATAATATCAACCGCAAAATGGTATTCTAATATTTTAATGTTGGGATGGGCTTTGACTTGTCTTACCAGTGAATTTTGGATTTCTTCGCCGGTGTTGTCTTTGTGGTGTAATACCCTATATTCGGAATGGCCACCTTCACGGCCTAAATCATATTTACCTTGCTCATTTTGATCAAACTTTACACCCCAGTCGATTAATTGTTTAATTTGTGCAGGTGCTTCACGGACAACCATTTCTACCACTTCTTTATTGCATAATCCGTCACCTGCAATCAAGGTATCTTTAATGTGTTTGTCGTAATTATCAGGCTGATAGGTTACTGCGGCAATTCCTCCCTGGGCATATTTGGTATTGGCTTCCTTTAAATCAGCTTTACTGATTAAAATAACTTTCCCATGTTCGGCTACTTTTAGTGCATAGCTTAATCCGGCGATACCCGCACCTATAACTAAAAAATCGGTTTTTCTAACCATATTTGTACAAATTCTTAAAAACAAAGCAAAGATAACAATACTATTAAATTTGTCCTAACATACAAAATCTTTGGTTAAATTACACTCTTTATAGTCATTAATCCTCCAAGCCTCCTCCAACGCCACAGAGAATGATGGAAAAAATGTTGTAATCGAATGTTATGATATCAAAACATTTTCGACTATTTTTGTCCAGATTATTATGAAACGAACATGAATTTTTTTAATCAAAGAATACATACACGATTATGATTAAAATAAATTCATGTGAGTTCCTGCCTGCAGGCTGAGATGCCTTACGGCAGGCAAGCCTGAATGTGAAGAAATTCCCGCCTGCGGCAGGCAGGTTTAGTTTCTTTATTTTTAGAAAACTAAAAATTTTAAACAGATGAAATCATTAATAAAACAACAATATGGCTCAAGACGATTTATTTAAGAAACTGATCGCCCATGCAAAAGAGTATGGATATATTTTTCCGTCAAGCGAAATATACGATGGCCTTAGTGCCGTTTATGATTATGGACAGTATGGTTCGGAGCTGAAGAACAATATTAAGCAATACTGGTGGGATTCGATGGTTAAAATGAATGAAAATATTGTGGGTATTGATGCGGCTATATTTATGCACCCCGAAACATGGAAAGCATCCGGGCACCTTGCTGCTTTTAACGACCCGCTAATCGACAATAAAGATTCGAAAAAAAGGTACCGGGCCGATGAATTGATTGAAGATTACATTAGTAAATACCAGCAAAAAATAGATAAGGAAGTAACCAAGGGAAGAAAGAAGTTTGGTGATGATTTTGACGAAAAACAGTTTTTAGAAACCAATCCCAATGTCCTCAGAAACCGGAAAAAAATTGATGAGGTTAATGGGCGGTTGGTAAAAGCGTTGGAAAATGATGATTTAAATGAGATAAAACAAATTATTGTAGATTATGAGATTGCCGACCCGGTATCGGGTTCCAAAAACTGGACCGATGTTCGTCAGTTTAACCTGATGTTTGAAACGCAGCTGGGATCATTGGCTGAAGGAGCTAATAAAATTTATTTACGTCCTGAAACGGCACAGGGTATTTTTGTGAACTACCTGAATGTACAAAAGACCGGACGCATGAAGCTTCCTTTTGGAATTGCACAAATTGGTAAAGCTTTCAGGAACGAGATTGTGGCTCGTCAGTTTATTTTCCGTATGCGTGAGTTTGAGCAGATGGAAATGCAATATTTTGTGAAACCCGGAACCGAAAAAGAGTGGTTCGAGCATTGGAAAAATCTCCGTATAAAATGGCACGAAGCCATGGGGCTGCCCAAAGAGAAATACCGATTGCACGAGCACGATAAACTGGCCCATTATGCCAATGCTGCCTATGATATTGAGTTTGAATTCCCATTTGGATTTAAAGAGTTGGAAGGGATTCATTCGAGAACTGATTTTGACTTATCGAAACACCAGGAGTTTTCGG
>Ga0209936_1000923_pt1 | contig 16515 bp, 10 predicted proteins | sample SalPonR1_A_D1_MG_FD_185694 | JGI IMG/M metagenome (GOLD analysis project Ga0209936, IMG submission 185694) | Salt pond soil microbial communities from South San Francisco under conditions of wetland restoration - Salt Pond MetaG R1_A_D1_MG... ... | reverse complement strand
CAGCTGGCATCGTCTGGAATCGATGCAGCCTGTCATAAGTTTCGGCGCAGTTGTTATTTTAATTTCATATTCGGCAGCTGCGCTTTCAAAACTCAATTACGATTTTTTCAATACGGCGAATAGTTGTTCGGTTTCCATGTTTGTAGATGCAATGGCTATTTTTGGAGGGGTCGGTTCTGAGTACTACTCGTACATTTTCCCGATCATGCCATTCTTAATAGCCGGAGTTGAAATAGCCATCCCAATTTTGCTTTTAATTCCAAAAACAAGGTTATATGGTGTAGTTATGGTCACCGTTTTCCATTTTCTAATGTCATTTAGCCCAACAGCAACTGCACTGGATTTTACGATAATTCTGATTTCAATGATGGTGTTATTTTTACCCGGAGAAATTTTTGAAAGAATCAAAATCAGATTGGAAAAAGAACGGATCTCTGACAAAAAGGAAAAAATTATTAGCTATAAGAATCTGCTTTTCCTATTGGCTGCATTTTTCATCCTCTCTATGTTAATGACCAATCTGGGAAACGTATCAGAAAACAGAAATTGGTTACTATTATTTCCGGTAGCGGTACTTTCAGGCAGTCTGATTCTTTTTTTAACTTTTTCGGCCATGCGACAGTCAATGAGAAGCACAATATTTAAACAACCCTGGTTGGTCGAGTCAGTCATATTTGCGCTCCTTTTGCTGAACATCACATCTCCATACTTGGGCTTCAAAACAGCCGGCACCTTCACAATGTATAGCAATTTGCAGACTTCAGGCCTGGAGTCAAATCATTTTATCTTTGGGAGGGCACCATTTGAAACTAGAATGGATGATCTTGTAAAGATTATTGATTCGTCTGACCAAAATCTTACAAAAATGAGTGAAAGTGATGTTGCTATAAGCATGCATGAACTCAGAAGAGAACTTGCAAAAAAGCCGGATGCAAGTATAACATTCAGTCGCGGAGATGAGATAATTCGGTTAGATCATGCCAGCCAGGACCCTCATTTGACTCGTACAGATCCTTTGATGCATAAGTTAGTTGGGTTCAGATTACACCAGAACAACGATATAAAATGCATGTGGTAATTCATTTCGGTTCAATTTTAACGCAGTGATAATGAAACTGAAAGTAATAAAATTTTCCTTTTACGGATTTCTGAAAAGCTGTGTGTCTTCAAAATACTTTCAATGGAATGATATCTTTTCACTTTTTCCCTATTGGTGGAGAGGCTTTTTAACAGAACATATCCATTTATATAGCCTGAATAAAAATAACCATAAGTTATTTCTCAACGATGCCTGCAAACACCGGATCACATTATCTACAAATGTAAAAGTTTGGCCTCTGTTGCATGACAAACTTTTTTTTGATCGGTTTTTTAGCAATAAGTTACCGATTGTACCCATGATATCATTCGTGGTAAATGGTGTGAATCAGGGAAGTAATTCAGGCTACTCTGAATTACTGAGTAATTTGAGTGTCGGAAGCGGCTTGGTTATTAAACCGCTGCAGGGTGGCATGGGAGATGGAATTTTCTTTGTGGAAAAGACAAATGACGAGTATCTCTTAAATAGAAAGAAAGTTCACTTAAATCTGATAAACAACCTGATGAAGTCTCTTGAGTACCACGGAATATATCCACTTATAAAACAGCACAGAGTAATTTCAAGAATATACGACAAGACAATAAACACCCTAAGAATTACAAGCTATATACAAAAAAATGGAAGCCCAAAAATATTTGGGGCAGTTCTCCGGGTTGGCACAAAAAATACCATCCCTGTAGATAATTTTTCAAAAGGCGGTATCACGGCCAATGTAGATTTAGAGACAGGAATTACTGGTCAACCAAAATACAGAAACAGTGAGGGAAAATGCAGGACGATAGATAATCATCCAAATACAAATCAAAAACTTTCAGACATACAAATTCCATTCTGGGGAAAAATAAAAGAGTGTGTTCTGAAGTTTCATGATGATTATCCAGCGTTCGACCTGGTCGGGTGGGACGTAATTTTGACAGAGGATGGATTTTATTTTATTGAAGGAAATCACAATCCTAATATCAGACAAACATTTATTCACAGAAATTTTTCAGATGACCCATCTTTCAGAGAATTTTTTATATCGAAAGGAATTATAAAATAAAAAGACTATGTATATAGGAGTTATTGGCGGTTTGGGACCATATGCAGGACTCGATACATATAGAATGCTATTGAATAGTGTAAATGCAGACAGAGACCAGGATCATTATCCATTAATTGTAGCGTCAATACCACATGAAATAGCAGATAGATCCGAGTATGTGCTGGGAATTACTGATGAAAATCCCGGGTTTGCAATACAGCGTCAAATATTAAAATTGTACGATCTGGGTTGCAGGGTTATTGGCGTTGCCTGTAATACCGCTCATTCTAAAATTATCTGGGAGGTGATAGAGAATGGGATAAATAAGTATGACGATTTGGTATTGATAAATATGATAGAGGAGACCTTCAAAATAATATCCAATGACTCCGAACAGCCTAATGTACTTCTTTTAGCAACATTGGGAACGTATCATGCGAATACATTTCAGGAATATGCGATGAATTTCAATGTAAACCTGGTGTGTCCTTCGATAGACAACCAGCATATGCTGCATAACGTGATATACGAGAAAAAGTCTGGTATAAAGTCGATGGGTACAATGAACAGTATGAACACGAAAAAAGTAAATAATTTGGTCAGGGCGGAATTAGAAAAAAACAGAGGCATCACAGGCATTATCTTGGGCTGTACTGAGCTTTCAATGGTGTCCGCCAGTGTTAATATGCAGGGGCGCATGCTTTATAAAACCAATTCAATATTGGCAAATTCTTTGCTTGAAAAGTTTAATTTAATCAAAAATCAAGTTCACTAATTTGATCTAAGTAAAAGTCTGAGTTTTTGAAAAGTTATTATATACCTAAGTAGCATAAACTATATTAATAAGGCAGGAGATTGAGGAAGAGCTGAAATCATTTTAATACTGTTGAAAAAAGTGGAAGATGGCGAATAAATTTATACTGAAAAATAAGTATGGTTTTACTGATGAAGAGATATCTTTTTATAAGGATCTGAACCAGGATTCTCATGGCATTATCGAGAAAAGATATATATCTCAAAAAAGATACTCGGAATTGCGAAAGTATCTTGATGAGGGTTCCTGGAGGAGTATAATTCATAACAAATGGATATCATCAATATATTTTGCTCAGTGTGAAGTTCCTCAACCAAAATCATTTGGGCTGTTGCATCCTCTTTATGGTATTGATCTTCAGCAAAAGCCACTGCTAAATGCAAAACATCTCGAGAACTTAATTCGTGAACATGAACTAGAAAGATTTGTCTTAAAACATATTGGTGGAGGGAAAGGGGATTCTGTATTAATAGTCAAAAAAATTGAGAAAAAAAAAGACGGATTTGTTTACATAACAATCAATCAAAAACGACTCGGGGGGGCAGATATTAATGATTTGCTTTCTCATCGAAGCGGAGACCTTGAAGGCTATAAAATTGAGGAATTTCTAGATTCTCATGAGAGTATAAGCAGGATAACGGGAGGTGGTGCATCATCCATGAGGATTTACACGTTTCGGGAAAAGCCAAATAAGACAATAGCAAAGCTTGGGTTCATACGTTTTGGATTGCCAAGAGGTGCGACCGACCATTTAACAAATGGCGCAACATATGCAACGATTGATCTCTGTCAGGGATCAATTAAGGAGGGCATTAGCAAGGTAAATAGAATTATTAAGGTTAAAAGCCATCAGCCAACCGGTGAAATATTTATGGGCAAAATAATCCCATATTGGGATAATGTTGTGCAACTAGCTGAGCAAGCTGCAAGGAGTTGTCCAGGTTTAAATTGGGTTGGTTGGGATATAGTTTTGTCTAAGGGTGGCCCATACTTGATTGAAGGTAATGTTGGTATGGAATTATCCAGTTTTCAACAATCGTTTGGTGGCTTAAAAGAAAACGGAATTTTAGATGACTGGATAAAACACCTGGATATCCCAGTTGCTGAAGAGAAAAATGTTGGTGAGTTAGATAGTTGGAAAACAAAATATGTTAGACATGCTGTGAGTAAGATATTTAAGCGATAGCTTAATGAGTGAATAAGAGCACCGAAGAAGATTTCCTTATTTTCCATTTGTACAAATTATGTGTGTGCAATTTGAAATACTTTGATATGAAGATTGCCAGGAAATAGTAGATTTATATTTAATTATACTTGTCAAAAAAGCTTTTAAGACAATAGGTATTTAGTTAAATGAAAAGGATTTTAATTATTGGAGCCGGTTTTGGACAGATACCTGCCATCAAAAAGGCTAAAAGAATGGGACTGGAAACGATCTGTATAGACAGAGATCCTGATGCTCCGGGAATGTCTATGGCAGATGCCTCATATGACGTCGATATAATTGATAAAGAGGGGGCACTTAAAATCGCTGAAAAACATACGGTGTCTGGTGTAATGACGCTGCAAAGCGATCTGCCGGTACCCACGGTGGGATACATTAATGATCACCTGGGCCTGCCGGGAGTGAGTTTTGAAGTGGCGAATGTATGCAGCAATAAGGTTGACGCCAGAAATCGTCTTCAGAAAAACAGGTGTTCACAGCCTGATTATAAAATCGTGAAAGATCGAGCTGAAGCTGAAGTTGCAGCAGATGAAATTGGGTATCCATGTGTGATAAAAGCACCGGACAGTTCTGGCTCCCGCGGCATTGTAAAGGTAAATAACAGAGCCGAGGTTAAAGAAGCGTTTAAAGAGGCTGAACAGTACTCACGCAGTAATCAGATTCTGGTGGAGGAATATATTGATGGCCTTGAGTTTGGAGCACAAACTTTTTCTGTAAACGGATCTTGTGAAAGGGTGCTTTTGCATAACGATACACTTTCGGAACCACCCTATATGATTCCGATCGGTCACTCCATGCCATTCAGGTTTTTATCTGATGAAGAAAGAGAGGTTGCGGTTTCCGATATAAAAAAAGCTGTGGAGGCTCTTGGTATTAAAAATGGCCCTGCTAATGTGGACCTGATTCTTGACAAGAATACCAATCGGGTTAAAATAATTGAAATTGGCGCACGAATAGGAGCTACCTGTCTGCCGGAACTCGTGACATATCACACGGGTATCGACTGGGTACGTGAAACGATCAATAGCTGTATTTCTGAAGATGTTAATTTGTTTATCCAAAAAAAAATGCCTGTTGCAGCTGTTATTGTTGAGTCACCTAAAGATGGTGTCTTCAAAGTGTTCGATACTAAGAGTCTCGAAAAGAACGAATATCTTCTGGAACTCGAAATAACTGCTAAAAAAGGTGATAAGGTAAACTTATTGCGAAAAGGAACAGACAGGATTGGAAAGGTTTTGGCAACCGGTGCTGATGTTATTGAAGCTGAGAAAAACGCCCTTTTTATAAGGGATGAAATCATATTAGATGTGCAATGAGTATAAAAATACTCTTTCTTACAGAAGCAGGTGAAGGAATAGGATTTGGTCATTTAAGCAGATCAATAGCCCTTGCAGATGGGTTTGATACGTTTGATTGTGATATTTCATTTGTAATTCGAGGTGTTAAGAATCCGGTTATTCACAACAGATTATTCACTGAAGTTAACGATGAATGGTTTGATAAAGGGTATTTAGAAGAAGTTATTCCAACATATGATTTCATTGTTGTAGACAGCTATAGAATTGGCAATGAATTGCTAAACTATATCTCAGAAAATGCGGCAAAGCCGGTTTTTCTTATTGATTCACAACTAAAACATGGAAGTAAGGGAATAATCCTGTTCCCGTCTGTTTATGCTGATAAATATACTTTTGAAAGCTCCGGCTATTTAAAAGTTCTGACCGGCATCACCTATCTTTTATATACACGAGAAATGTGGTCCGGGCTTCAATTTGAGGTAAATGAACATGTAAAAAGAGTGGGAATCTCTCTTGGATCTTCCAAACCTGAGGGAACTGGAAGTATTATTAAAAATTTGAGACAAATATTCAGGGATTTAACGCAGATATGTATATTTGGTGATTTGGAAATTGAAGAAGGTGTTAACCATAAAGATCTTGATATAAAGTGGTTGGGTCGGCTCGATAAAAAAAGCTATGTAGAAGAGCTGCAAAATCTCGATTTGATTATCTCTAATGGTGGTCAGACATTAAATGAAGCCTTGTTAATTGGTTTGCCTGTACTGCCTCTGATAACTGCAGATAACCAGTCGAACAATGTGAATGGATGGGAAAAAAAGGGCTTAGTGATTGGTTTGGATTCAAGAAAGAGAATATCTTTGAAAAAGCTACATGAAAGGCTGAAGACTTTTAAAGATTACAATTCCCGAAAAGAATTTAATGAAACGTGCAGACAAACTGTTGATTCGATGGGCGCTATCAGGGCTGCTAAAGAAATACTTAAGTTTTAAAAAATGACAAACCAAACATTCATCATTGCCGAACTGTCGGCCAACCATAACAATGATTTTGACATTGCAGTCAAAACTATTGAAGCAATGGCCAATTCCGGAGCTGATGCTATTAAAGTTCAAACCTACACAGCAGATTCACTCTCGATTGACTTGGATAACGAGTACTACAAGGCAAAAACAGAGGGGCTCTGGAAAGGATACAGGCCGTATGACTTGTACAAAGAAGCATCCATGCCCTACGAGTGGCAGCCGAAACTTCAAAAAATTGCACACAAGTTAGGCCTGGAATTTTTTAGCTCGCCTTTCGACAGAGAAGGTGTTGACTTCCTGGAAACACTAAACGTTCCCCGGTATAAAATTGCCTCATTTGAAATTACAGACATTCCACTCATTGAATATGCCGCGTCCAAAGGTAAACCGATGATTATATCGACTGGTGTAGCAGAGATTGATGATATTCAACTGGCTGTGGATGCCTGCAGAAACGTTGGCAATGATAACATTACCCTGCTGAAGTGTACATCGAACTATCCGGCTACGGTTGAAGACGCTAATCTGATAACTATTCCGGACCTGAAGAAACGGTTTGGAACAAAAGTAGGGGTGTCCGATCACACCATGGGGCATATGGTGCCTGTGGTTGCCGTGAGTCTTGGGGCGAGAGTCGTCGAGAAACATTTTATCCTTGACCGTTCAATGGGCGGTCCGGATTCCTCATTTTCAATGGAGCCGGATGAGTTTAAACAGATGGTTGATGAAGTAAGAATTGCTGAAAAGTCACTTGGATCCATCACCTACTCTGTGAGTGATAAAGATAAACTCAGGAGGAGATCATTATTCGTGACAGAAGATATTCGTGAAGGAGAACAACTAACGGAAAAGAATGTGCGATCCGTTCGGCCGGGACACGGAGCAGACCCTAAACATTTAAAGCGTGTGATTGGAAGCCGGGCAGAAAAAGATCTGCAAAAAGGAGAGCCGTTAGTTCTAAATGATCTGAATCTGCTGGATTGAGGAAAACCAAGCTGCAGTATAAATCCGACCTTTTAGCGGATTTATTCTAAAAAAGTTTTAGACTAGCTCATTGATGAATTAGGATTGAGCTATTACAAAATTTCTTACATACTTCGATATCTCTCTTTAATCTCTGATAACAGTAAATCTCGCAATATCTTTGTTCTTTTGGGGTTATATTGCAAAAAAACGAGGGTAAAGTATGATAGCGACATTTTGAAGTTATCTTCACTTGTTAATGCTGGTATCGTTGAATAAAACTCATTTTCAAGCGTAAAATAATCATCTATTGAAAGTTCATCACGCTGATGAGTATGAATTAAAATCATAGCAAAGTCGTAACCCACTGGATAATATCCGCACCTATCCCAATCAATCAATGTATTATTTTTAAACAAATTATTACATAGATCACCATGAGAAAGGATTCTAACAGTATTGTGTTTAATGTACTGGTCAATACGTTTTATTAATTCAATCATCTTATCATCGCTGTTCAAGCTCAGGGAACTCAACAAACGTTTCTTAAAAAGATTGAAATTGACGTCTTGGTCGTAGTCCGAAAACTCAGGAAATGATGTCTTATTGTAGCTACAAGGTATGTTAGCTATTCGGGCTGCCATCTCAATTGCTTTTCCAAAATATTCACTCCTTTCAATTGGCTCCAAGAAAAGATACTCAGAGTATGCAACTACTAAATCCTCACCTTTGCTGACTTGTAGCAACTTTGGTATGACAATATTTGAATTAATCGCTTCGCTATAAATGTTATCGTAAAATTCAATTGTTTTTTTCCACTCAAAACGATCTTTAAAGTAGATTTTCTCAAAGAGCAATATATTTTCTCCTTTAATTTTTCTATAAGACTGAATCGTTCCTTTACCATTGCCTTCATTTAAAAATTCTGTTGAAATTTTATTATTTTGCCGGTAATAAAGAAGATCTTGTTCAAGAAGATTTATGAACACTTCATAAATCCAGTTAAATTCTCTCATCGAAAGGGCTTTACCCATTCTCTGAACATACTCTTTTTTAGGCCTTATATTAAATAAGACCAACAAAATAAAGGAGAGATAATATTTAACATTCCAAAACATATTTTATGTAGATGATTATTTGCGTGAATGATTAATTAATATTTGTGTTCAAAGGATAAGCGCAACAGCGCGGTATTTTAGGTTTGTTGAATGGATGAAAGGTAATCAAATTTTCGTACAGGTCTATTATTGAGGTGATGCTCGACTGTTTGAATGTCTTAATCGGTGACGTTTCTCAAGTCGGTTCCTTTTGGAAAGAATTCCCGGACCACTCCAATTCTGTTTTCAACGGACCCTTTATCCTGGGAGGAATAAGGCCTGGTGAAGTACACGTCAGCATCCAATTTTCTTGCCAGCGACTGATGGTTTGCAAAGGCCTTGTCTTTGTAGACAGTCACCGTTTTGATGAACGCCTTGGGGACGCGGGTCAGGTACTGTTCAATGGCCAACTCGGCACTGTCTGCATAGCGCCTGGTAATCTTTTTGAGCCAGGTGAGCAGCGTAGCCCGGTCGATGATGACCACCAGGGCGGATTTGTTAGCCTTGCCTACCATCAGGTCAACTTCTAAATCTCCAAGGCGGCTACGCTACTCGTCTATCTCCGGGCGTTGCTCAATAGACACGCGCCCGGTGAGAATGCCCCTGAAGTCGTTATAATTGCCTCTTTTGTGGCGTTGATGCCCGTGCTTGAGGTGCATGTAAAGCTCTTTGGTCGCCGGGTCTTTTTGGCGTTTTCCCCGCCAGATCCATTGGTAGATCGCCTCGTGGCTGACGCCATCGATTCACCGCACGGCCCACCGTCCGCTGATCAGTTCCGGACTGAGTTTTTCCTCTTCCAGCCACCGGGTGGCGTCCTCTTTTAAGTCCTCGGTAACCGGCGATGTTTGCGTGAGAGCTCACGGGAGATAGTCGATTTGTGAACTCCGATAATTTCAGCGATTTTAGTTTGTGAGTGCCCTGCCTCGAGCAGAGCTTTAATCTTGTGACGATATTTAAGGTTAAGTTGTTTGTATTTTTGCATGATAACACGAATATAAGCCGCTTGACCGAAAACCCTGAAGGGCTCGCCCTTCAGGGTTTAATTTCGTGTTGCACTTATTACTTGAACTCACATAACAAAAAAAGAGCTTGATAAAACAGAAGACTTTCTGGATTTGCTTGGGGTTGTTAAAGATCAGAAAGTGATGTGCTACCCATATGGCGGTTATAACGACTCCTTGCTGAATCAAATGGAAAGAAGCGGCTTTATAGAAGGGCTGGCCACGATACCCGAAAAAGCTGTTTTAGACGACAATCACAGATTTCGGTTGGGACGTTTTGATACAAATGTTATCGGCTTTTAAAAACTGCATTGTTAAAAAATTGGGACAAACAATTACCTTTTTTTAGATTCGGATACTCGCTGGATCCGAATAAGTACAGGTATTCTGTTATGAATTGTAATATTAATACTGTGCCAGAGCACGAACTATCAGTATTATAAAATCCGGTTAATTTGCAGTTCAAAAAAAGCTACTGAACATTGTACAATCTAAAAATAACAGTCACATAAAGGTTTATAGATTAGACCAATAAACCTTAGCGGTGATTAAATAAATTATAATTAAGGGTCGCCAAAAAATTATGTAGATTTATTTCTATCAGATAGAGAAAAGGTTCAAATAAATATTTTGGTTTAGCACATAGGGGAGCTTTATAACGTATGAATAATAATGTGTGGTTTATGGTACCGGCCCGGGCCGGCTCAAAAACAATTCCCCGGAAAAACGTGAGAGTGCTTGCAGGTAAGCCGCTGATTTTATATGTGCTTGAAACTATTAGTGAAGTAGCGAGCAAAGAGCGTGTAATTGTTACCACCGACGACGACGACGTTAAAGATCTTGCGAAAGGTTATGGGATCATTCATCAACGGTCACCCGGCGTCGCTGATGATGTAGCAACCCTCGATGAAGTGGCTCTTGAGGTGGCAGAATTTTTAAAACAAGAGCATGGCGCATCTGACGGCGATATTTTAATTACTGTTCAGCCTACATCACCTCTCATATCTTCTTCAACAATTCGCAAGGCTTTGAAAAAACAGGCTCAGGACAATTGTGATACTGTGATAGCTGTTACAGATGACCGGCATTTAAGATGGACGCTTGAAGACGATGAACCCCGGGCCCTGTTTGACAAACGGGTGAACAGGCAGCAAATGCCTCATGTGTACTCAGAAACAGGGGGCGTCATTTCAACTAAAATTGGGGACCTGTTGAGCCGTGGTACCCGCATTGGGTCTTCTGTTTCTCTGATTGAGGTTGACGAACGGGAAGGACTGGATATTGATACGTATGCAGACTGGGCACTTGCAGAATATTGGTTGAATAAGCTTAGAATCGTAATTCGAGTGAATGGTGGTAAAAATATTGGCTTTGGACATTTGTACAGGACGTTAGCTATCGCCCAGAACATTCATTCTCATGACATTACCTTTGTTACAGACTCTAATGATGACTTTTTGTCTGGTCGAAAGTTTTTAATGAATTTCAATTATCCTACGATTGAGGTTGAGTCTCAGCAAAATTTTATAGGGCAGCTCGACAATCTGAAACCTGATATCGTAATTAACGACATCCTTGATACCGAAGCTGATTATATAAAAGAACTAAAAGAGAGAGGTATTTTTACTGTAAACTTTGAAGACCTTGGGGAGGGTAACAGGCATGCTGATATCGTGATAAATGACTTGTATCCGGATATTTTTCCTCAGGAAAATCATTGGTACGGAGTAGAGCACTCAATTCTAAACCCAAATTTTGAACTTGTAGAGCCAAGAGATGAACCAGTTGGAGACGTTGATCATATACTGCTTGCTTACGGAGGATCAGATCCATCAAATTTAACAAAAAAAGCGCTAGAGGCGATTCGTTTGACGGGCTTTGATAAAAAAGTGACTATTGTGCTGGGTCCCGGCTGTGACAGCATACAGACCATAAAAGACCAGGCAAATAAGCTAGATGGGAGAGCTACAATACTACAGAGTGTGGATAACATGGCGCTTCTTATGAAACAGGCAAGCCTGGCGCTCACATCTGCAGGGAGAACGGTTACTGAATTAATGACGGTAGGGGTTCCTACTATTGCAATGTGTCAGAACATGAGGGAAATGCGTCATAATCATGCGTCCAGTAATTTTGGTGTTGTAAACCTTGGCCTCGGTGAATCAATTACTCCCGAGGTACTTGCAAAACATATCGAGATGTATCTTAACGACGAAAACCTTAGATGCGATATGTATAACCGAATGACTCGTGCTGTAAGCGGAAGATCAAATAATGTAGTAGTTTCAAAAATTCTATCGGCTTACAAAAATTTTAAAAAAGACAACCGAGGCGTATGAACATTTTTAAGCTCTTAAAAAAAAAGAGCACAAATAAATTTGGGAAACCATACGTCATAGCTGAAGCCGGAGTTAACCACGAAGGTTCAATGGATACTGCCAAACGGTTGATTTATGAGGCAAAAGAAGGTGGGGCAGATGCGATAAAGTTTCAGACTTATAAAGCCGAAACAATAGCCAGCAAGCATAGCCCGGCATATTGGGATACATCTAAAGAGCCAACTAAGAGTCAGTACAAACTTTTTAAAAAGCATGATTCATTTTGGAAAAAGGAATTTATAGAATTGAAAAAGTATTGTGACGCGTCAGATATTGAATTCCTTTCAACTCCTTTTGATACTGAAGCAGCCGACTTTCTCGAGGACCTGATGCCGGTTTACAAGATTTCGTCTTCGGATATTACAAATAAACCATTCATCGAATATATAGCTCGAAAAAAGAAACCGATAATTTTATCTACGGGCGCAAGCTATCTTTACGAGATAGAAGAGGCCGTTTCCTGGATGAAGCCTTATGAGATTGATATTGCACTCCTTCATTGTGTGCTGAACTATCCGACCGAGGACTCAAATGCTAATCTTGGAATGATTCACGGACTTAAAAGTAAATTTCCGGAGACCGTAATTGGATATTCTGACCATGCATTACCGAAGGATATGAAGACGCTTGAGACAGCTTATCTCCTGGGAGCTCAGATACTGGAAAAGCACTTCACACACGATAAAAATCTGCCCGGTAATGATCATTATCATGCAATGGACTTGTTAGACTTGAAACGATTTAACGAAAGATTAAGAAATGTTTACAGCCTTATCGGTAAGAATGAAAAAGAAAGTCTTAAAAGTGAAGGGATCTCAAGAGAAAATGCAAGACGCAGCCTGGTTTCAAGTAGAAAATTGAAGCGTGGTGTTAAAATCTCTCGTACAGATCTTACATATAAAAGACCGGCGCATGGAATTAGCCCGAGAGTTATTGATGATGTAATCGGAAAAGAAATGACTGTAGATATTAGTGAAGATGTACCCCTCAAGTGGCACATGCTTAAGTAATTATCTGTCTGGATTGGGCTGAAGATTTATTTTGAAAAACCAATCCAGCAAATAGCATTTATTGTGATCTTTTAGTCTTCTTAAAAATCGATTCGGAATTATTTATAATTAGCTTTCTTGGAACTTATTTTGATAATTAATGTTTATACAAGGGTTTTCTGACAGGCAAGGAAATACTCAATAGGTCCTAAATTCAGACACAATGGCCGTCACTTTGACTAATTTAATTTGGATTGTATGTATTCCTTAGTATGATAGGTATACAATTTTGTGAGTTTAATTATATTAATAATGCCAAAGTGTTAAATTGATCCACGGTTAGTTTTCATAATATTAATGAATACCGCCAAAGTTCTAGATACCGATCAGGAGTTCCATTATATAAGTACCCTACCTATTTTAATTTACTCTAAAGACATGACACGCACCGCTTTTCTATTTTTACTTCTCTTTATCACTTCATTTCTTTCTTCATTTGCACAAGACATAACGTTGATTGAGGCCTTTGATGAAACATTTGACAGGCCTGTTGGGCTTGAATACTCTCATGAAGAAAGTCCGTTAATATACCTGGTACAGCAAAATGGAATCATTAAAGTGCTGAGTACGGACGAGCCGGGTCAAAGCTCAAGTATTTGGTTCAACATCTCAAGCAAGATTTTGGCGAGTGGAGAAAAGGGGTTGTTAGGATTGGCTTTTCACCCAAATTATCCCGCAAATGAAACATTCTATGTGAATTATAATTTCGTCACTCCAACTGATGAGTTGATGACACGGATATCCCGGTTTTATGCACCGGGTGGTGTTGCCGATCCGCAAAGTGAAGAAATTCTCCTGTCTTTTGATCAACCACGTTCAAACCACAATGGTGGGCAGTTAGCTTTCGGTCCGGATGGGTATTTATATATTTCTCTCGGTGATGGAGGAGGATCTTCTAGTAGGTTAAATAGTCAGGATCTTACAGATTTTATGGGAGACATCTTAAGAATAGATGTGAATACGGAAACAGGATATGCCATTCCCGCTGATAATCCGTTTGTTAACAATCCGGATGCCATGGATGAGATCTACTCATTAGGGTTCAGAAATCCCTGGAGGATGAGCTTTGATCCTGAAACTGGGGACCTTTGGGTGGCTGATGTTGGTGAAACAAATAGAGAGTCTATATATCTGGCTGAAAAAGGAAAAAATTATGGCTGGCCAATTGTGGAAGGTACATATTGTTTCGAAAGTGAAAATTGTGATACAACAAATATCGAAATTCCTTTCTACGAATATATATATGATCAGGAAGATACAGGGAGATCGATTACAGGTGGTTATGTGTATAGAGGAAAAGATAACCCTTCATTAACAGGAAAATATGTATATGGCGATTTTATGTCGGGCCGTATTTGGGCATTGGAAATTGATCATCAAACAAATACTCCAATAGCCAATACAATGTTACTTGAAACTGGCATGAGAATACCCACTTTTGGGCTGGACGGTAGCGGCGAAATATATACTTTAGGATGGGGAAGCAGTGCAAAAATTTACCGTTTCACACCCGAACTCACCCTCACAACAGCCACTTTAAAATCTGTGGATGGATCCGGCGCTCTTCAATTGACTTGGGATGTAAATCGTGATTCAGGTATTGACAGCTTTGAGATTTATAAAGGTTCATCTCTTAATAATTTAACCCTTTTCACAACAGTATCAGGATCGCTACAGGATTATATTGACTCAGATCCACTAAACGGATCAACTTTTTATAAAGTCCGGGCAATTGAATCGGGTGGCAATGCAGGTGAGATGTCTGATCCGGTTAGCTATTACAAGTCGAGAAACACTATTTCTGAGAGTTGGCAAATGATGAGCTTACCTTATAATACCGATGGAGAAGCGTTGGTGAACACGGTGGCTTATAATTTCAATGGCACATATTCGAATGCAAATGTTCTTGAGTCGGGCAAAGGATATTGGGTGCGAAGTATAGTATCGGGTGGTTCAGAGTTTGAGGTCGAGGGGTTGGGAGTTCAGGCAGCTACCCTACAGCTCAATGAAGGGTGGAATCTGGTTGGCGGGCTGACCGGTGAACTTCCTAATGAATTTATTGTCGATGATGGTGGAATTTTAAATACGGTTCCTATGTATGGGTTTAATGGAGTCTCTTATGAGGAAACCATCTCTCTCATGCCGGGTCAGGGCTACTGGCTGTATGCAGAGCAAAGTGGAGAGATCACGCTTGATCTTAATGCTTATTCTGCTACTTTGCCGTTGAACTCAGTTTTGGACAATTCTAGTGAGCAAGCGGCTACAAATCAAAAATTCGATAGGTTTGCCTTTGAAACTGCAAATGGGAATGCGGAATTTTTTGTGAGTCAAAATTCTCTTCCCGAAAGCGAAAAAAATCGATTTTTACTACCGCCTGTCGCCCCGAACGCAGAACTTGACGTTCGTACTGACCGTGGATTTAAACTGGCTGAGGGAGATCGATTTGAGCCCGAGATTTTTGCGAAAGATTATCCACTCATAATTCGATTTGTGTCAGCCGGAGATAAAGATTTGGTATTTAGCAACGAAATTGAAAAAGCTTATGAGGTGCGTGTGAGCTATATATCTGATGGGAGTACCGAAACAATGGTAATTAAAGAAGGAGACTCCATCAAAATGGATAAGCCTTTTAGTAGTTTGGAATTTCTCCGAACTGAGATAACGGATGAATTGGTCAAAGAAACGGAATTAATGCCAAGCTACCCTAATCCTTTTAATCCAACCACAAACATTACGTATCGAATATCAAATCAAATTGATGTATCATTGATAATCTTCGATGCTACTGGCAGGCGCATTGCCACCCTTGTTGATAGTGAGCAGGACGCCGGACAGTATACGCTCCCTTTCGATGCGTCGGGTCTGGCTTCAGGGATTTATTTTGTGAGGTTTAGTGCGGGTGATATGCTGTCGACTCAGAAGCTGACGCTTATAAAATAGGTTTGAGTTTTTAGTGGTGAGTTTTGAGGTTTAGTTATCGGTTGTAGATGCCTGAGTATGGTTTGGGGCGGACTGGAGTAATCAAGGACCTTGCAGAGTGGCCGTGAATTTTGGCCTCCTCCAAGAGTCCGTGTTTTGGTATCTATTCCCTCTTAGTGAGGTATGATTTCATCCGGTATGCCGGGGGCAAATCCGATGTTAACATTCATTTTATGACCCCTCGTATTTATTAAACGCTTTTTTAAAATTCATCGCCTCGGGGTCCATTTTTGTCCGTCTCTTCACCCCGCACTGCGTGCCGAAAAGACACGGCGCTTGTACGGGGCTAGTCACATTATGCCCCTGCCGGGGCTTTCGTAACACGTTTGCGCGGAACCTGTCAGGAATATTGGTTTACTCCCAATCTGATCCATGAGTCCCCCCTCTCTATCTCATAGAGAGGGGGCAGGGGGTGAGTTAGGTAGAAAAAAGCTTAGCGAATGGAGTTTCTACATTTGAGTGGACACAGAGTTAAGGTATATTGGGGCGATTAAATTAACGAACAGGTTATGGGTAAAAAGAAACACAGAAAGACATATACCAAACAATTCAAACTAGATGTG
>Ga0209936_1000919_pt1 | contig 16563 bp, 9 predicted proteins | sample SalPonR1_A_D1_MG_FD_185694 | JGI IMG/M metagenome (GOLD analysis project Ga0209936, IMG submission 185694) | Salt pond soil microbial communities from South San Francisco under conditions of wetland restoration - Salt Pond MetaG R1_A_D1_MG... ... | reverse complement strand
CTCCTGATATAAAGTATCACTCATTCGCATTTGCCAGTAACCTGCAGCTCTTTCTAAATCATACATTGAGAAGAAAGAATAGTAGTAATGCTGTTGGTCTTGCTGGAAAGGTAATCCCCAAATCCATTCGCCAGCACCATAATCATTAAATCCTGCAGTATATGTTCCTGCATCATCCAATGGGTATCCATCGCGTGCAGCATTTGCAGCTGTAGCAGCCGGTCCCCAGTTACCCATAACCAAATGAGTTCTGGCTAACATTCCTTGTGCTACATTAATATTAATATGCGACTTGTTTCCTCTGGAACCATCATCTGGTAAGAAATCAATAGCATCACCCAAATCGGTTAAAATCTGGTCATATACATCCTGAACGGTACCTCTTGGGTTACCTTTTGATTCTGGTGTTGCAGGCTCAGTATAAATAGGTACACCGGGTTGGTCAGCACCTTCGATATAAGCATTCTGGAAAATATTTACCAGATAAAAATAAGAATGTGCGCGTAAAGCTAAAGCTTCTCCTTTGATGCGGTCTTTTTCAGCTGGGTCTCCATCAGCTTCATCAATATTTACAATGATACTATTACAGTTATTGATGATTTTATAATAAAATTCCCATAAACCTCTTGTTTTACTGTAAGTAGCCTGGGTAAAATCAAAGTTTAAATCATGATCGAAATAATACCATGCAGGACCATAAATTATTGCATCTCTGCCGTCTAAAACATCCAATGTAATATCTACAGATTTCTGTCCCATATCTTCATGGCGGCCGGTTCCTCCTGAGTTATACTCACGCAACCAGCGATAAAGTCCATTTAACACAGTTTGTGCACCTTCAGTGGTATTAAACACATCCTGATCAGAGATATCGGTTGTGGGTGTTGTCTCGAGAAAGTCTTTCTCGCAGCTTGACACTCCTGTTATCAGAAGCGCAACTAAAGCTATATTTAATATTCTTTTAATTTTTGTTGTCATAATTATATTCGTTTAAAATGATAAGTTTACTCCAAATTGGAATGTTTTTAACTGAGGATACCTATTATCCGTTGTACCTGATATATTTACTTCAGGATCCAATCCTTGTGTTCCAAATAAAGTATACAGATTATCTCCACTAATATAAACTCTTACTCTATCCATCTTAACTCTGTTGGTTAATTCAGAAGGAAGGGTATATCCCAGTGTAACATTTCTTAAACGCAAATAGGAAGCATCAACCAAATATCTTGAAGAAGTTCCATTGGCATCTGAAAGACCTGCATCCATTCTAGGAATATCAGTGTTCGTGTTTTCAGGAGTCCATGCATCTAATAAATCAACAGACATGTTACCACCATATCTGATACCTGCATGTGTAAGTCCCTGGTAGTCATAATCTATAATTTTACCACCTACACTATAGAATACAAAAACAGAAAGGTCAAATCCTTTGTAAGAAAAGCTGTTGGTTATACCACCATAAAAATCAGGCAATGAAGAAGCTCCTACATAATATCTTGTTGCTTCAGAATAAAGATCTGTTGTCTCTTTATCAATAACGATAGGATCTCCATTATCATCATAAACAATTGCACCTAAACCATCTGTTTCATAAACATCTTTATACCATAAAGCTCTACCTGTTGTTTCATCTACACCTGCATAATCCCGTAAAAAGTAATCATATACAGAGTGGCCTTCAGACAATTTCTTAGATCCGGTAATAATTTCAGGAGTTTTTTCAGGCATCTTGGTAATTTCATTTTTATAATGCGTGAAATTTAAATCCAATGTCCAGTTGAAATCATTTGTTACAATAATAGCTGCATTTAACGAACCGTCGAATCCAGTATTTTTCATATTGGCAACATTCTCGTCGATAGATGATATACCTGTAGAATTTGGTAATGGTCGGGCGAATAGCATATCTTCAACTGCACGGTTAAAGAAATCAACTTCAAGATTCATGCGGTTAAATAGTCCTACTTCTAAACCAATATTGGTTGTTTTACTAACCTCCCAGGAAATTTGTTCATTGGCTAATTTGTAAATTAATAACCCGGCATCGGTTAAGTTATCATGTCCGGTAGCATATAATCCCTGATATGCATAGTAGTTTTGAGAACCTCCGGATAATAACTGATCATTTCCAAGGGTTCCGAAACTTGCTTTAAGTTTTAAATTGGTTAACCAGTCGTAGTTAATGAAATCTTCTTCAGAAATTCTCCATGAACCACCAACTGACCAGAAGTTACCCCAACGATGGTCGGGATGGAATCTTGATGATCCATCACGTCTGAAACTACCGGAAATATAATATCTGCCAGCGTAATTATATTCTGCACGGGCTAAGTAACCTTCAACCCTGTGGTCAAGTCTGTAAGAAGAAAGACTTTGTGTTGCAGCTGCTGCAGCTAGTTCTTCCAATCCGCCAAACGGAAATTGAGAACCTGAACCATATAAATAGTGATATTTATACTGGTAAGCTTCATGACCAGCCAATAAGTTAATATTATGGTCACCAAATGTCTTTTCATACGTTAATAAGTTATTAAGGGTATAAGCTTCTGTTTTATTTCTTGACTTATAACTTATACCTCCGTACGAACGTGCATAACCATAATAAGGGTTAGCATACTGGTGCTGGCTGTAAATATAGTAATCGTAACTAAAGTTGGTTTTAAATTTTAAACCTTCGATAATATCAAATTCAGCATACGTTCTGAAAGATGCATTATCTCTTTCATACAATTGGTTATCAAGTTCAGCGCCACCTAAAACGTTCGTGTTAGGGAATGCGTCAGTTGGTCTTGCAGGACGTCCGTCTTCGTCTCCGTCCATACCATAGTCAAAAATTTTATCACCATTACCATCAAGAATAAACGTTCCATCAGTATCTCTTAGGTAAACAGGATAGATTGGTGCCAGTTTACGGCCAAATTGAATCATATTGGAATAACTGGTACCTTCTGTTGTCGGATAATTCTGGTCTGAAGTAGAACCGGAAAAGTTAATCCCTGCTTTAAACCAATCGTTAACTTGTTTATCAAGATTAACACGTGCATTTATTCTTTCAAAATCAGATACCGGAACAATACCTTCATTTAAAAGGTAACCTAATGACATATAATAGTTCGTTGTTTCGTCACCACCACTTATATCAAATAAGTATTCCTGTCTTTCGCCGGTAGTTAAAATCTCATCCATCCAGTCAGTTTCCCATAACAGGTTGGCTCCGGACACTAATTCTCCGTCGGTACCAATAGGGTTAGCAACATCGTAAGGATTATAAACCAACGTAGGAATCAATTCGTTTGTTGCATATCCTTCTGGATCTGCAAGACCTACTCTATCTGCTTCGTTTCTCATAGCAGTCCATGTTAATTTCAGGTAATCTTCAGCACCAACAGTTTCATAATCTTCAACTGCTTTTGAGCTGATACCATAACTCGCTTTGAAATTAACTTTGGCATCACCTTTTTTACCGGTTTTGGTGGTAATCATAATAACACCATTAGCTCCTCTTGATCCGTAAAGCGCTGTAGCATTTGCATCTTTCAATACAGTCATGCTTTCGATATCCGATGGGTTTATTGAGTTGATATTACCCTGATATGGAACACCATCTACTACATATAAAGGATCACTTGATGCATTAATAGATCCGATACCACGAATTCTAATGGTAGCATTTGTACCTGGCTGACCTGAGTTAGAAACAACCTGTACCCCAGGAGCATTACCCTGTAAAGCATTAGAAACAGATGTTGAAGATAATTTTTCAAGTTTTTCTGTTTTTACAGTAGCTGCAGAACCAGTAAATGATGATTTCTTTTGCGTTCCATAAGCCACTACAATTACTTCATCCATTTCAAGTACTTCGGCTACCATCTGCACGTCAATTACAGACCTTCCTGCAATGGCTTCTTCAGTGGTTTGCATTCCCACAAAACTAAAAATCAAGGTTTCAGCACTTCCGGGAACCGTTAAAGAATAGTTTCCATCAATGTCTGTACTGGTACCAATAGTAGAGTTATCTTTTACTACTACTGATACTCCGGGAATAGGTTCACCGGTTTCTGCCTCGGTTACCGTCCCCGAAATCTGCATTTGTGCTGCAGCCTGGAAACCAACAAACAGCAAAAATGCAAGAAAGATTGTCATTTTTTTCATAGATAAAAATTTTAGGTTCATAAATAATTAAATAAATTTATTCATGTTGCTAAGATAAAAAAAAAATGAGAATAAAAAATAAAGTGAAACAATAAAACCTATTATTTTACATGGATTTCGTAAAATTTACTGAGAATCAGAAAAAAAAGTTATAAAAAAAAAGGAAGCTGCTCAAAACAGCAGCTTCCTTTACACTCAAGCGTTCAATTGTATTATTTAATCTTTTCTACCTGAGGAACAATTCCTGATGATTTTTCAAAACCATTAGAGATAGATTTGCCTCCTCCGGTTAAGATTTCGAAATCGTCAACTAATAATGACATAGCATCATTGGAAACGCATCCGATTTCCACATGGATATTCTCTCCTGCCCATGGCGAAAGATCCCAGTTAAATGTTGTCCAATCGGTTGGAACTTCTGTATATGGCTCGGTAGTTAAAATTGTTTCAGTGCTTGTCGCATTGTCAACCACTTTAACAATCATGCGTTCCAAACCATAAGCATCCGTAATTGATTTTGCGGTAACATTTAATTCATAACCATCTTCAATGTCAAAATCGGTACTGATCATCCAGTCGTCATTTGGTGTACCATTAGCAGCTACACAAAATACATATTTATCACCACTGAAAGGTTCCCAGCCTTCGGGTTCTCCTGCTTCCTCAAAGCTGAATACTCGCCACGAGCCAACTTCGCCTTCTCCCGGATAATCAAAATCTCCTAGTCCCCAAGGAGCAGTTCCGTCATTATCTACTAAGGTCCATGGTGCTAAATCTGTTGTCCATGCAGCATACGATTCAAAATCCCAAAGTCTCTTGATAATCACAAGTAACTGATGAGAAGTTTCAACGATACCATTCGCATTTTCGAAGGTGAAATAGTAGGTTAACGTATCACCACCCATATCAAACGTAAGAGGAACAGCAATTGAATCTTTAAAGAAATCGAAGGGTCCTGCCAATTCAACAGAATCCTGGCTGTTAAGTCCCTCAAAAATTGTTAAACTTGTGGGAGGAGTACAATCATCTGCTAATTCATAATGAATATAAAGGGTTGTATCCGCCGGAGGAAAATTCGTGGGACCATTAATGGTTAATGGATTCTCTACTGAAAAATCAATAAATTTAGAAGCAGGTTGGCCATCAACCATGGCTGTAAATTTGGTCGTTACATCTTCACCAATTTCCCCAATCCCAAGATTTGCTTTATCAAAACTAAATGAGCCTTCACCACCGGATAAAGAAATGGTAGCAAGATCATTCCCGTCAAGGGTAACATCCACTGATGTTATCGCCGGGTCAGACAGAGTTACATCACCGGTAACACCGGCATCAAGGGGATAGAATGATGTATTACTGACGTAAATCCCAACCCCTCTGCGAAAGATATCCTCCTCTTCTTCACAGCCTGTAAATAATGCCAGAAGAAAAGTAATTCCTAAAACATATGTTAGTATTTTTTTCATTGTATTCATAATTTAGAATGATTTATAATTAATTTACACCAGATCTGGTATCCCACCACATTTGCTGACCCCAGAAACGATCTTCAACTTTAGCAACATATGTTGAAGAATTCGCACTATTTAAGTTTGTTTCATTGGTAGGATAAGCAAAACGGAACGGAGGCCTGTTGTGTCCTTCGAACCTGGAATCAGGAGCAGCAGACATAAGCGGCACATCTGTTCTTCGGGTTTCAGCCCATGCTTCGTGTCCCTGCTTAAACAATGCTACCCACTTTTGGTAATACAGGTCATCTGTATTTACATCATATCCTCCCGCATAAGCTTCAGCAGTAGCAGCATCAATTCCATTTTCAACACAGGAAGCTACAATAGCATCTTCGAATACGGTTTGATTCGAATTGTACTCTGCAATAATAAATAACACTTCGCTGTAACGCATATATGGTGTAAATCCCATCGCATTACCTCTGTAAAGATCGCCAATACGGCTATACTGAGATATATTACCAATGTTATCATCAGAAACACCGGGTACTACGCCTCTGTAGGTATCATCACTTTTAGCAGGTTTAGCAATTACCGGTAACCGTGGGTCACCTTCTGCAACTAAATAATCGATTAGATAACTACCTACGGCATGGTCATCACGTGTTTCAGAATCTTCCATCCAGGGCTCTTTATAAGGAGCAGAACCTGGCCAGTAGAGGAATGCATTATCATCATTGCTTTCCATAATAGGATAGGTAGAAGGATTATCTAGAACCTCATTCAGATGTGTTTCTGCTAATGTACTACTCACACCATGGATTCGGTTCGCTAAACGCAAGCGTAAGGAATTGGCAAATTTTTGCCATTTCGAAACGTCTCCGTTAAACAATATATCACCATCACCCAGCTTAGTAATGTTTCCTTCGGCAAAAATATCACCTGCTTTTTTCAAGCTGTCCAACAAAGCGGGATAGATAGTTTCCTGGGTGTCATAGGCAGGATTTGTAATGCCTTCGGCTCCCTGTATAGATTCTCTAAATGGCATATCTCTCCAGCTGTCGGTACCAATTTGATAGGCTAAACTCTGAAAAGTTAATGCTGCGGCATACAGGTTTCTGTTTCCGTTTTCCAATGCAAATTGTTTGGCATTTTCCAAATCTACAGCAACATAATAGAGATAGGTCCATTGATCGTTAATTACACTTTCGCGTTCAAAATAACGGGATTCATCAATGTACTGAATTTTTCCAAGATGTCCGGCATACGTTGACGTATTGTTCATATTAAACCAGGCATCATAATAGGTATCACCAAAATACCTCATGGCTTGAGCTAGAAGATTGGTTGCGGGAACTTCTGTAGGATTGTTTGGGTCCACATTAAGTTCTTCCCAGTCTTCAGTACAAGAACTGAAGAATATCAACCCAGCCAGTAATCCGGATAATATTAATTTATATTTGAGTTTCATAGTTATAAAATTTTTTTAATTAAAATGATAGATTAATTCTAAATCCAATGGTTCTGGAAGTAGGTAACTGAAACTGCTCCAGTCCGATACCGTTAAGGCCTGTACCAAATCCGGTTTCAGGGTCGATACCCACATCATTTGTCCAGTGTGTGTAAAGCATGGCTAAGTTACGGCCAACAAGAGAAACAGTGGCAGACTTAAGAAAGTCAACATTTGTAAGTATTGAATTAGGAAGTCTGTAGGTTAACACCGCTTCGCGTAACTTGATGTAAGAGCCATCGATAATAGAATTTTCTTCTAATCCCCAGTATCCACCGTAATAGTTTTGTGCAGTTACAACCACATCATTGGGTTCACCATCTTCAGTTACACCATCAACAATTAAACCATGTTCACGGATTCCGTCGGCAGCAGTCTCTTCAGTAAGACCTGCATATGCACCAAACCAGTCGGTTACACTAAATATATCACCTCCTTTACGTCCATCAATTAAAAGACTTAAAGAAAGATTTTTGTAAGTGAATGTATTTCTCATACCACCGGTCCAGTCAGGTGTAATATTACCAACATCCTGAGGAGTATCAGCTGCAACAGGCAGTCCATTGGATCCAATAATTTTATTACCATTCTCATCCCGTTTAAAAGCATTCGCTCTGATATTACCGAATGGTTCTCCGGGTCGTGCTTCTATGGTCACACCATTCCATGATGAAGTAATGGTGTATGATTCAAGATCACCATAAAGTTCATTTACCTGGTTTTCGTTTTTCGCCCAGTTTAGCGTCATATTCCAGTTAAACCCATTTGGATTTTTAACAATATCCGCTCCTAATTGAACTTCAAAACCTTTATTTTCAATTTCACCTGCATTAATCAGCAAGGAGCTGAAACCTGTTGCTCTTGAAATCTCAACGGGCAGAATCTGATTGGTGGTTACCACATCGTAATAGGTAAAATCCAGGTTAATTCTGTTATTAAGGAATCGTGCATCTATACCCACCTCAGTACTCTTAATATCTTCCGGTTGTAAATCAACAGAAGGTAAAGAACGGGAGGTATAGAACGGAGTAACATTACCAAATGGATCAGAACCGGAAAAAGTAAATGCTAACTGGTATGGGTCTGTTGAGTTACCAACCTGTGCCCAACCACCTCTAAGTTTTAAGAAAGAAAGAATACTTTCATCCAGTTCAACTAACTCGGTAATAATAACACTACCGGTGAATGAAGGATAGAAATAACTCCAGTTATCAGCAGGTAATGTAGAACTCCAGTCATTTCTTGCCGTAATATCCAAATAAATAGCATCTCTCCAGCCCAATGAAGCCTGTCCAAACACACTATTTGTTTCAAAGGCTTCATCATACATATTGGTAGATGGATTTCCTTTTACATTTGAAATAGTATTCAGATCCGGTACGGTCAATTCTGAAGCTTCAAGGTAAGAATAGTGATAATCGTTTCTACGGTAATTTGTACCTACCAGTACATCAACAGAAAAATCACCAAACCGTTTTTCAGCCTGAGCTAACAGGTCGGCGTTGAATTCATTGTCTGTTCGCTGATTTTGCCAGAACATTCCGTACGGATAATCAATAGACCGTGAATGCTCGATATGCTTTCTTCTTTCAGCCATAAAGTCAGTACCTAAACGTCCGGTTATGGTTAACCATTCGGTTACTTCTGCATCTATACTGAATTTACCAAAGATACGATCCCTGTTTCTGGACGTTGTATTATAATTTACGGTCCAGTAAGGGTTATTGTGATAATTGGTATTCCAGTTATAAGGATTACCAAAAACATTATCGGTATCCCAGTTTGCTTCCAAATCTTCCATATTAACCTGACGGCCAAACCAACCACCCAGTGATTGCATTACGTTATTTGGGCCATATCCCTGTCCGGGAAGGTTATCACTCTTATTTTTCACATAGTTTGCAGTGATAGTAGCTGTTAACCAATCGGCCAAATTCTGTGTTCCATTAAATGAAACAGCGTTTTTGGTTAAATCAGTATTAGGTATAGTACCCTGCACATCTTGTTGCGATAAGGATAAACGCATATTTTTAGTACTTAACGTAACAGAGTTATCCCAGGTAATTCCTGTTTCGAAGAAATTCTTTACGTTATCAGGATTGGATACCCATGGTGTAGCCTGACGAGTATCAGGATCGTTAGGATCAGTTAACGGACTGTTAAACTGAGGCATTTCAAGTCCAGCGTCTAATCTGGGACCCCAACTTTCGTCCATACCATCATATACACCCCCATTATTTCCATCATAATAAGAAAAACCGTAGCTTGAACTATACGTTCCATCGGCAAATTCCTGGTAAGAATATCCGTCGTCTTTCGCGCCGGAAAGCACCCAGATTAACTCACTACCATTATACCCCTGTCCATAATCATTCTGATAATTTGGAATAAGGTATGCATTATCAAAGGTTATGGATGAATTAATGCTAACGCCAATTCCATCATCAATTCCCGTACCTGATTTGGTTTTTACAAGAACGACACCATTTGCAGCACGGCTACCATAAAGTGCCGCTGCATTTGCACCCTTAAGTACAGAAATAGACTCGATGTTACCGGGATCAATATCCATGGCAGCATTACCAAAGTCAGAAGAACCCCATTGACTAACCTGAGTTGAAGTATTACTAATAGGTACTCCGTCAACTACCCATAAAGGCTGGTTATTAGAAAATGAAGAGTTACCCCTGATAACAATACGTGAAGAAGAACCAACGGCTCCACTTGAATTAGTAATTTGCACACCGGCTACTTTACCGGATAATGAATTTACAATATTAACCTCTTTAGCTTCAGCCAGGTCGTCTCCTCCAACTTCCTGCACGGAATATCCCAGTGCTTTTCTTTCCCGGGAAATACCAAGTGCTGTTACTACAACTTCGTCCATCTCAAGGACTTCAGCTTCCATGGCAACATCAATTACCGAACGACCGGCTATGGGTTGCTCCTGAGGTTTCATCCCAACAAAAGAGAAGACTAAAGCTTCTGCACTGCTGGGTACTGTTAATGAATACTTACCATCCATGTCAGTTGATGTACCAATTGTGGTATTATCTTTTACCACAACTGACACTCCCGGAATAGGTGAACCGTCTTCAGCGGCGGTTACCGTACCCGTAATTTGCATTTGTGCTGCGGCCTGAAATCCAACAAACAGCATAAATGCAAGAAAGATTGTCAATTTTTTCATAGATAAAATTTTTAGGTTTATAATTAAATTTGGTTAAATTAATCTGAGCTAATGTAAAAAAAATATATTAAAAACAAAAAAACTTAGCCTATATAAAATGCAAGATTATCAACAATATTAATAAAAACAGAAGGGAACAGCTTTTCTCAAAAATCAAACAACCCTTACAATGCTCTGAAAAACTGTCATTTAAACAAAAAAAACAGGTACGCGAATTTTGCGTACCTGTTTACAAGAATAAAGTTAATAAAAAATCTAAATTTTACTTTCTACAAGCTTTAGAATCTCTATTTCCAAATTTTCTGTATTATTTTCTATTTCTGTCGCTTTTCTGCTAACGTCCTGTACAAAGTTTGTATCATCCAACCCTGCTGCATTTATCTTTACATTTAAAAAGGCTCCTTTAACGCAGGATCTTATGGCTAAGGCTCCTACACCGGCATCAGACACAGAATTCGGATTGCCGGTTTCGGCCATTGCTTTTATCACTTCTAACGCTTTAAAGGCGACTTCCATAACCCTGAACGGTATCATGATAGCATTTTTCGTAGCATCATCAATGGCTTTTTTTCTTAATGCTTTTTCTTCATCTGTTTTCTTGGGTAACCCAAAAGCATCCATAATTTTATTAAAAGCATCGGTATCTTCATCAACTAATCGTAACAACTCTTGTTGATAGTGCATTCCTTTTTCAGCCCAGTCGGAAAATTCTTCCCAACGGTCATCCCATCCGCGTTTATGCGAGGAGAGGTTAGCAACCATCGTTCCTAAAGCAACACCCATTGCTCCCATATAAGCTGAAACCGAGCCACCTCCGGGAGCAGGTGATTCTGATGCCGTTTCATCAGCAAATCCCTCTACGGTGAAATCCACCAGTTTCTTTTTCTTTTGTCCGGCAGCCATTTTATACTCTATAATCTTTTCTTCGGGCTTAAATTCATACAGGTCATCAAGTCCAAGTGACTTAACGGCAATCTTGATGATTTCACTTTCCGGAATCCCAACCGAACGATTTTGTTTTCGTAAGAAATATTTTCCGGCATCGATCATGGCTTGTAAAGGGACTAATCCAACCAGCTCAGAACCGGTAACTCTGATTCCCCGTTCATCTGCTCTTTTACATACCTCATCGAAAGCTTCGTGTACCGAAGTGATAGAAATATTGGTTAAGTTCATGGATATTTGCGCGATACCATATTCATCAATAAACCAGCCAATGGCTTTTACCTCTTTTAATGTTCCGGGAATCCATACTTTTTTCCCTTTTTCATCCAATACCGGTTTACCGGTAATTTTATTGCCTTCGCGTTTCACACGGCCCTTTTCCCGCACATCAAAGGCAATGGCATTGGCTCTACGGGTGGATGTAGTATTTAAATTAATATTATATGCCACTAAGAAATCTCTGGCACCGACAGCAGTAACCCCTGATTCAGCATTGAATTCGGCTGGACCAAAATCGGGCTTCCATTCCGGTTTGCTCAACTTCTCCTTTAACCCTTCATACTCACCGGCACGGCAATTAGCAAGGTTTTTTCGAACATCGGTAAAAGCTGCATTTTCATAACAATATATAGGTATGTTTAATTCATCACCAATTCGTTTGGCCAATTTATGAGCATACTCAACGGTTTCGTCCATACTAATGCCTGCTACAGGTACCAGGGGACAAACATCCGTAGCTCCAAAACGGGGATGTGCTCCTTTATGATGACGCATATCGATTAATTCGGATGCTTTTTTTACCGCCTGAAAAGCAGCTTCACAAACCTCATCGGGTGGACCAACAAAAGTAACTACGGTACGGTTGGTTGCTTTACCGGGGTCAACATCCAAAAGGCTGACTCCTTCTACAGCTTCGATTTCATGAGTTATTTGTTTGATAATTTCCATATCGTTCCCTTCGCTGAAGTTGGGAACACATTCGATTAGTTGTTTCATATTTTATTTTTTTTATTATTTCTTATTATTCAAACTTCATTAATTTTTTAAATACAACTATTTATATATAGATAATAATTTTCTATGGATCTGATACTATTTATTTTTTTAGTCATTATTTAGTTCTTTTTTAGCATTTTATTTACATAATATCTTTTTACGCAAAGTTTCGCCAAGATTAACAAAGTTTCACTAAGAAATCTTTGCGGTTCTTATGCCTTCTTTGCCTAGCTCTGCTCTGCGTATCAAATTTTAAAGATTATTAACATATCTTCTAATACCATTTTTAAGTAATGGAACATTAAAATTTATTAACAATCCCAATTTATAATCTCCTAATTTCAAATATGTTATCATTTTTCTATAGATATTTTATTTTTATCTCGTTGTTTTTAGCATATCATTAATTAAATAATTTTTTACGCAGAGGCCCGTCAAGGTTAGCGAAGTTTCGCAGAGTTATCTTTGCGTAGCTTTTGCTTCCTTTGTGTAGCTTTGCGTATCAAAGATTACAGATTATTTACATATCGCCTAATTCCATTCTTAAGTAATGGAACATTAAAATTTATTAACAATCCCAATTTATAATCTCCTAATTTCAAATATGTTATCATCTGCGCTTCATGAACATCCATCAACGCATCAACACTTTTAATTTCAACAACAACTTTATTTTCTATTAATAAATCAATCCGATAACCATGATCCAATCGAATATCTTTATAAACAATAGGCATTGGTTTCTCTTTTTCTACATTATAATTTATTTTCTTTAATTCGTAGAACAAACATTCCTGATAAGCCGATTCTAATAACCCAGGTCCTAAAATTCTATGAACCTCGATAGCTTTACCTATTATTATTTTGGATATTTCGTTTTCAGTCATCATGAAACTAATTTTCCATTTAATATTACTTTATCGATTAAATGGCTTGAATATGCATAAGGCATAAATTCATATCCGGGAATTTTTTTGGTAATATAAACGTTTGCTTTTTTTCCTTTGGTAATACTACCCATCTCATCATTAACACCCATGGCATAGGCCCCATTAATGGTTGTAGCATGAATTACCTCTTCGGGCAACAACCTTAACTTGATTGTTCCCAGCGACATAATAAATTTCATATTCCCCGATGGCGAGGATCCGGGATTGTAATCAGAAGCCAGTGCAATGGGTAATCCTGCATCCATCATTTTTCGTACGGGAGGGTCTATCATACCCAGAAAGAAAGCAGCTCCCGGCAATAAAGTGGGCATTGTTTCAGAATTTTTCAGTGCCTGAATCTCATCATCTCCGGTAAATTCAAGGTGGTCAACCGACAAAGCATCGTATTTTACCCCTACCTGAATACCCCCGGAATAGTCCAGTTCATTGGCATGAATTTTAGGCCGTAATCCATATTTAAGCCCCGCCATCAAAATACGGTCGGTTTGTTCTACGGTAAAAAAGCCTTTATCGCAAAATACATCAATATAATCGGCCAGATCTTCGGAAGCCACCTGCGGAATCATTTCGTTGATGACCATATCCACATAATCATCCTGTTTTCCTTTATATTCAGCCGGAACAGCATGTGCCCCTAAAAATGTCGATTTAATCGTAACAGGTGTTGTATCTTTCAACCGTTTAATAACCCTCAACATTTTTAACTCATCTTCAACGGTTAATCCATAACCACTTTTTATTTCTACTGCACCTGTGCCAAAGCCTATAATTTCATTTATACGTTCTAATGATTGTTCGTATAATGAATCTTCGGATGTATTATGCAATCGTTTGGATGAGTTTAAAATTCCACCACCCCGTTTGGCAATTTCTTCATAAGATAACCCGCGAATTTTATCACTATATTCTATTTCACGGCTCCCGGCATAAACCAAATGCGTATGTGAGTCGCAAAATGAAGGGAATACCAATCGTCCTTCGGCATCAATGGTTTCTCCATTAAAATCAGTTAGCTTTAGCTCATCCATTTTGCCATAATCGGAAATTTGATCTTCTTCAATTAACAAATAAGCATTTTGGATGCAATTTAATTTCTGCATGTTTTCCCCGGCAACATATTTTGTTGATTCATCCAGAATATTAACCAATGATTTTATGTTTTTTATAAGTAGCTTCATACCTTATATTTTATCGATTAAACTGCTACGAAATTACAAAAATCATCTGTATATACAGAAAAAATTTCCTGATGTATAAACATTATTCTATTTTTACACCTTTATTTTAATATAAAATCATCAGAAAAAGTAGTTATGAAGAAGAAAAGAACCATTCCACACACCTATGTCATTGTATTTTTCATTATTGTTTTGTCAGCAGCAGCCACCTGGTTTGTTCCGGGAGGTGAATTTGAGCGGGAAACCATTGAAATGAAAGATGGAACAGAACGGGAAATTATTGTAAAAGATTCTTTTCATTACGTTGAAAATCAACCACAAACCTGGGAAATTTTCTCTGCCTTCTTTAAAGGATTTGTCGATAAAGCCGATATCATTGTTTTTATATTAATGATTGGCGGGGCCTTTTGGATTATGAATGAAAGCAAAGCCATTGATGTGGGAATATTTACATTTTTAAAAAAAACCAGGAAAATCGAACATCTTAAATTCTTCAGGTTCCTTGGGATAAACAACGTGATTATTACCTTAATCATGCTGATGTTTTCGATATTTGGGGCTGTGTTCGGAATGAGTGAAGAAACCATTGCATTCATTATTATATTTGTCCCACTGGCCATTTCTATGGGATATGACTCTATTGTTGGTGTAAGCATGTGTTTTGTAGCCGCAGGCCTTGGATTTGCCGGAGCAATATTAAATCCTTTTACCATAGGAATTGCTCAGGGATTATCAGGGATACCCCTGTTTTCCGGAATAGAATACCGACTTTTTGCCTGGGTGGTTATTAATATAATAGGTATAGCATTTATATTAAGGTATGCTAACAAAATAAAAAAATACCCCAAGCTTTCACCTGTCTACGATGATGATAATAAAAACTGGAGAAAAAAGGAACATATAGATATCGGTCAATTAAAATATTACACCCCTGTTTCTGCATGGGTTACTTATGCAATGATATCGTTAATACTCATTGTGGTTTCTGTATTTCAATTTCAAACGACCCTAACGGTGGGTAATTCATCTACAACCATACCCATTATTCCAGTTTTAGCAGGCTTATTTGTTGTCCTTGGGCCTTTAATGCTAAAAAAATCAGTTCATTTCTTCATCCTTAACCTCCTGTTTTTTACGATTGTATTCCTTATTATTGGTGTTATGGGATATGCATGGTATGTAATGGAAATTGCCACCCTGTTTTTTGGAATGGGACTGGCAGCCGGGATAGCAAGTAGCAAATCGGCCAATAAAATTACCGCTTTATTTATCGAAGGAGCCAAAGATATTTCATCTGCAGCACTTGTGGTAGGATTAGCCGGTGGTATTATTATTGTGTTACAAGAAGGGAAAATTATTGATACCTTATTATATTCCGTATCACAATCGATGAAGACAGTTGGTAAGTTTGGTTCTATCAGTATCATGTACCTCATCCAAACATTTATCAATGTAATAATACCTTCGGGCAGTGCAAAAGCCGCACTTACCATGCCCATCATGGCTCCCTTTTCGGATTTAATTGGTATTTCGAGACAGGCCACTGTTATGGCTTTCCAGCTGGGTGACGGATTTACGAATATGATCACTCCCACTTCGGGGGTTTTAATCGGGGTGCTTGGTGTTGCCAAAATCCCTTACGAAAAATGGGTTAAATGGATTACTCCTTTTATGATTATTTTAATTATCTTAGGATTGTTATTATTAATTCCAACGGTAACGATGGATTTAAGCGGGTTTTAACCTGTATTCAATATTTGTTATTAACTAATATTTACGTATGATGTATAAACTTTTTTTAATATCCGTTTTATTTATTTGCTTTAGTATACAGGGTTTCTCTACCACTGATGAGGATACCCTTAAAACCCGGAACAAGAAAGAAGAAAAAATAAAAGACGGATGGACATTTGGAGCGGTGCCGGTTGTTGCCTACGATTCTGATTTAGGGTTCAAGTATGGCGGATTGGTTAATTTTTATAATTATGGTAAACCTTCCACCTATCCGGAATACCAGCAATCCATTTATCTTGAAATATCAAGGACTACAAAAGGCAGCGGCATTAATCAGCTTTTCTTCGATTCGGAACACATGTTTCCTAACCGGCCGATAAGAATAACTGCCGACCTTAGCTACCTTACCGAACAGGCACTGGACTTTTATGGTTTCAACGGCTACGAATCTGCT
>Ga0209936_1000912_pt1 | contig 16669 bp, 13 predicted proteins | sample SalPonR1_A_D1_MG_FD_185694 | JGI IMG/M metagenome (GOLD analysis project Ga0209936, IMG submission 185694) | Salt pond soil microbial communities from South San Francisco under conditions of wetland restoration - Salt Pond MetaG R1_A_D1_MG... ... | reverse complement strand
GGGTGCCCAGATTCGTGACGAGAATCCCAAGTTTTTCGGGCGTGCCGTGGGAGAATCCGGCGCTACCGACATATCTGCTCATCAGGTGACCTCCAGTTCCTATGCGCACTATCTTACGCGTTGATCACGTCGCCGGGCGCGGTTCCGCGGGCCGGGCCCCGGGTTTTTCCAGCGCGCACCGGCTCGCCCTGGGGGCGTTGCTGCTGCTGCTGGCAGGTGTCGCTGCCGCTTTCCCGGTGGAACTCGAAGTGGATGCGCCCGGGCTCGACGTTGTGGCGACCGGCCAGTCGGCAAATGACCTTGCCGTGGTGCGCGCCGTCAATCACGAGAGCTTCGCGGTGCGCTGCGTGGCGATTTTCCGCAACGGGCCCGAGCGGGAGCGCTCTCGCCGGGTGACCATCCAGCCGGCGGCGTCCGTCGCCCTGTCGTGGGCGCCGCGGCGCAGCGTGGTGCGGATGCGGATCGAGCTGCAGTGCGAGGCTGACCGCCGGGCCGCTCAATAATTCCTGGCGCGTGCCGAAAACCCCTCTTGCAGGCCCGGCTGGGCCATGCACCAATCGCGGAGACTGAAATCATGAAACACATTGGCTCGCGCCTGTTTATCGCACCGCTCGCCGTCGCCTTGCTGGCCTGTGGCCAGGCCAGCGCGGAAGGCTTCGCCCTGGGCGCCAGGGCCGGGACCACGGGCCTCGGCCTGGAGGGGACATGGGGCCTGTCGCAGTCGGTGAACCTCAGGGGCGGCTATTACTTTTTTGACTACTCGACCGAGCTTGAAGAGAGCGGCGTCGATTACGACGGCGACCTGGAGCTGCAGAACGCCGCGCTGTTCGTCGACTGGCATCCCTTCCAGGGCGGCTTCCGGCTCTCCGCCGGCGGCGTCCAGACGGGCAACGAGTTTCTCGGTTTTGCCGACGGCGACCTGGAGGTGGGCGACAACACCTACAGCGCCGTGCTGGACGCCAAGGTGGGCTGGAGCACTTTGGCCCCCTATCTCGGCCTGGGTTTCGGCAACGCCGTGCGCAGCGGCCGCTGGTCCTTCGCCTTCGACCTCGGCGTGATGTTCACGGGCACCCCGTCCGTGCGGCTGGAAGGCACCGTCAACGATCCTGCCCTGCAGGCGTTGTTCGAGCAGGACGTCGCCCAGGAGGAGGCCGAGCTGCGCGAGGAGCTCAAGGACGCCAAGTATTTTCCTGTCCTGAGCCTCGGGGTGGCTTACCGCTTCTAGCCGGAGACGGCCGCGCCGCGGCCGAGGGCGTAGAATGCTCGCCCCTTTTCAGCGGTGACCGGTCGTGTCCACGCAGCAGAACACTGGAGCGCCCCGGCACGCGGAGGCTGTCGGCATTTTGCGGCTGGCCGGCCCGCTGGTCGCGAACAACCTTGCGCTCGCCGGGATGAACTTTGCCGACACGGTGATGGCGGGCCGCCTGGGCACGCGCGATCTCGCTGCGGTGGCGGTCGGCGGCTCGGCCTGGATGATGGTGTTCCTGTTCGGGCTGGGCGTGCTGATGGCCGTCAGCCCGGTGGTGGCCCATGCTTACGGCGCGGGCCGCTGGGAAGAAGCGGGGACTGCCCTGCGGCAAGCCTTGTGGCTCAGCCAGGTGCTGGCCATCGGGGCCTTCCTGCTGTTGCTGGGCGCCGGCCCGGTGCTGGGCGCCATCGGCATCGCGCCGGAGGTTCTGCCGCTGACCGAGGGTTACCTGTTCGCCATTTCATTCGGCTTGCCAGGCGTGTTCGCCTTTCTCGCGCTGCGTTTCATGAGCGAGGGCGTGGGCTGGACGCGCCCCATCATGTATGCCGCGGCGGTCGGGCTGGTCGTGAACGTGTGCGGCAACTGGCTCTTGATGTACGGCAACCTCGGCTTCCCGCAGCTGGGCGCGGTCGGTTGCGGTGTGGCGAGCGCCATCGCGCTCTGGTCGATGTTTGCCACCCTGCTGGTGCAGGTGCTGCGCTCCCGCCACTACAAGCCTTTCGCCCTGTGGAAGCGCTTCGACCGGCCGAGCTGGCCGGCGCAGCGCGAGATTCTGGGCCTGGGTCTGCCGATCGCCCTGAGCGTGGAGGCCGAGGCCGGGCTGTTCGCCGCGGTGGCGCTGATCATGGGCACGCTGGGCGCCACCCAGGTCGCCGCCCACCAGGTGGCGATCAACTACGCTTCCACCATGTTCATGATCCCGCTGGCCTTCCACTCGGCGACCACGATTCGCGTCGGCCAGGCGCTGGGCCGCGGAGAAGCGGTGCGCGCGCGGCGGGCCGGCTGGAGCGGCATCGCGCTGTGCGGGCTGTTCATGCTGGCCTCGGCCTGCGTGCTGTTCCTGTTCCGCGACCGCATCGCCGCGTTCTACACCAGCGATCCCGAGCTGCTGCCGCTCGCCACCGCCTTGCTCACCATGGCGATGGCCTTCCAGGTTTCGGACGGGCTGCAAGTGGGCGCCGCCGGCGCGCTGCGCGGCTTCAAGGACACGCGCGTGCCGATGCTGATGAATGTCGGCAGTTACTGGCTGCTGGCTTTTCCGATGGCATGGTATGCGGGGGTCCACGCCCGCCTCGGGCCGGTGGCGGTCTGGGTGGCGTTGATCACCGGCCTGACGGTGACCGCGCTGTTGCTGAACACGCGCTTCATGCGACTGTCGAATCGTCGCGTGGCGGCCTCGCAGGAGGTGGCCGCGGCGCTGCCTTGAGTCGGCGGCCAGCGCCGCTCAGCGCGAGAGGCGGTCCTCGCCGGTCTTCGCAGCCTCGGCATTCGCCGGCGCGGACTGGCCGAAAGTGTCGCCGCCACCCGCCAGCCAGGCGGTCTCTTCGGGCGTGTTCAGCCGCCCGAGGATGGCGTTGCGATGCGGGAAGCGGCCGAAGCGGGCAATGATGTCGCGATGCTTCTGGGCATACTTGCGAAAGCCGGCGAAGATCTCGCGGTGCTCCGAGGCCACTTCGCGTTCCAGCTGCAGGAAGCGGTCGACCGCCAGCTCCTGGTCGTCCAGGGATTCGGCATGCTGCAGCGGCATATAGAAAAACAGCCGCTCCATGGGCGTCAGCGCGAGATCCATCATGCGGCTGACGCCATCGCGCATGAGGTACCGGGCGCGCCCGTCGCAGCCGAACGCGTCCGCGGTGCCGCGATAGATGTTCCGGCGCATCTGGTCGAGCAGGATCAGCACGGCGAGGCGGCCGCGCGGCCGCTCCGTCCAGAAGTCCAGCTTGCCGGCGGAGGCGGCGGTCACGAGCTCGCCCCAGCGCGCGCGCATCTCGGCGTCGCGCTGCGGATCCCGGCCGAACCAGAAGCCCATGCGAGCTGGGGCCCTGGAGGGGTCGCCGACCGTGTCGCCGAACCAGTAGTGCAGGATGTCGTCTGCGATGCGCCGGTCATGCATGGGATCGATCCCCCGACTTGCTGTGGGTGATGCGCAAAATTCCGCTTTGCGGCCTTGCCGCGCCAGTTTACGCTGGAAGCCGACGCGGGGCAGCCGGCGGGAGGCGCAAACGATGAGAACGGGCAGCGAGGCCGGCCATGGCCGGTGCAGACGGATCCGGGAGCGGGGCCCGCTCGCGGTGCTGGGGCCGGTCGCCGGGCGGATGCCGGGCGCGAGGCTGGCGCTGGCGTTGACCGTGGTGTTGGCGGTGGCGCTGAGCTTGTCGCTTGCAGCTTGCAGCGAGCCGCCTTCGGACCCCGAGATCGAAATCCGCGCGGCGATCGAGGCGGCCGAAGCCGCCGCGGAGGCCGGCGAGTACGACCTGCTGGCCGCGCGCGTGTCGCGGGATTACGCTGATCGCGCCGGGCGCGACCGGCCGCGCCTGCTGCTGATGATTCGGGGATTGCTGATGCGCTATCCCCGCCTCGAGATCATCGTTACGCTGCGTGAAGTGCGGGTCTTGTCCCCGGAACTCGCGCGGGTCCGGCTCGACGTGCTCGGCGCCGGCGCCGGCCGCGGCGGATTTTCCGCCGATGCCTTTCCACTCGAGTTGTCACTGCGCCGCGAGCGCGGCCAGTGGCGCATCACCCGGGCGGAATGGGGCCGGGATTTGCGCGATGGCATTTGACCTCGGCGACGCGGTCTGTTTTATATTCTCTGTTGCACTGCCTCAAAAATACCGGCGCTGCAAGATAGAGATAATAAAAACAAAAACTTAACAAGTGCCGGCTCTTTTCAGGGCCGGGGTGTGGATTTCCAGGGCAGCCCTTGAAGGGTCGGCCGAGGGCCGGAGGGAGACTTGACCGTGTCTTTGGAGCAGGGCCTTTATCGTCCGTCGTTCGAGCGCGACAGCTGCGGCTTCGGGCTGATCGCGAGCCTTGCCGGCCGCGAGAGCCACTGGCTGGTGCAGACCGCCATGTCGGCGCTCGGGCGCCTGACGCACAGGGGCGCGGTGGCGGCGGACGGCAAGACCGGCGACGGCTGCGGCATTCTGCTGTCCACCCCCGAGCCGTTCCTGCGCGCGGTGGCGGCGGAGGCCGGCCTGTCGCCCGGCCCCCATTTCGCAGCCGGCATGGTGTTCCTGGACACGGACCCGGCTCGCGCGGCCGAAGCCCGCGGGGTCGTCGAGGCCTGCATCGTCGCCGAGGGCCTGCGACTGGACGGCTGGCGTCGCGTACCCGTCGATCCCGAGGCCTGCGGGGACCAGGCAAGGCGGACCCTGCCGCTGATCGAGCAGCTGTTCATCACGGCGCCCGAGCAGATGTCCAACGACAGCTTCAGGCGCCGGCTGTTCGTGGTGCGCCGGCGCGCCGAGCAGAAGCTGCAGGCGGTCGACCCCGTGTTCTATGTGGCGAGCCTGTCGCCCGACACCCTCTCCTACAAGGGGATGGTGATGCCGGACCAGCTGCCGCGCTTCTATCCCGATCTCGCCGATCCCCGCCTGGAAGCCAGGATCTGCGTCTTCCACCAGCGCTTCTCGACCAACACGCTGCCGCAGTGGCGTCTCGCGCAGCCGTTCCGCTACCTGGCGCATAACGGCGAGATCAACACCATCCAGGGCAACCGCAACTGGGCCATCGCGCGGGCGCCCAAGTTCCGCTCGCAGCCGCTGCCCGAGCTGCAGGATCTCTCGCCGCTGGTGTCCCTGGAGGGCTCCGACTCTTCCAGCCTCGACAACATGCTCGAGGTGCTGGTGGCCGGCGGCATGGACATGATGCAGGCGGTGCGCCTGCTCATTCCGCCCGCCTGGCAGACCGTGGACGCCATCGACACCGACATCCGCGCCTTTTACGAGTATTACGCGATGCACCTGGAGCCGTGGGACGGCCCGGCCGGCATCGTGATGACCGACGGCCGCAACGCGGGCTGCATACTGGACCGGAACGGCCTGCGGCCGGCGCGCTGGGTGGTCACCGACGACGACCACCTGACGATCGCATCAGAGATCGGCGTGTGGGATTACCGCCCCGAGCAGGTGGTTTCCAAGGGCCGCCTGGGGCCGGGAGAAATGATCATCGCCGACACCGGCACCGGCAAGCTGATGGAGTGGCACGAGATCGACGAGACCCTGGCGGCGCGCGCGCCTTTCAAGGAATGGCTGCGACGGGGCGTGCGTTACCTGGAGACGTCGCTGATCGACCCCCAGCTGCTCGCCGAACCGATGCAGCGCGAGGAGCTGAACCGCTACGAGAAAATGTTCGGCGTGAGCCGCGAGGAGCGCGAAGAGGTGCTGCGGCCCTTGTGCCAGAGCGAGGCCGAGGCGGTGGGCTCGATGGGCGACGACACGCCGCTGCCCTTCATGTCGCGCCGCGTCCGCTCGCTGTACGACTATTTTCGCCAGCAGTTCGCGCAGGTGACCAACCCGCCCATCGACTCGCTGCGCGAGCGCGTCGTGATGTCGCTGGAGACGCAGATCGGCCGCGAGCGGAACCTGTTCGAGCCGCGGCCCGAATACGCGCAGCGCATCGTGATCAATTCGCCGGTGCTTTCGCAGCGCAAGTTCCGCCAGCTGCTCGCCGAACAGGAAGAGAGCGAAGGCTATGCGTTGCTGGATCTCAACCGGCCGGAGACCGAGCCGCTGCAGGACGGGCTGGAGTCGCTCTGCCAGGAAGCCGAGGCGGCGGTGCGCGCCGGCCAGCTGCTGGTGGTGCTGAGCGACCGGCAGCTGCGGGCCGGTGCGGTGCCGATCCACGCGCTGCTGGCCACCGGCGCCGTCCATCACCACCTGGTGCGCGCCGGGCTGCGCTGCGACTGCAACCTGCTGGTTGAGACCGGCACGGCGCGCGACCCGCACCAGTTCGCCTGCCTGCTCGGCTATGGCGCGACCGCGATCTATCCCTACCTCGCCTACGAGTGCCTGCACGACCTGGCGCGTGCGGGGCGGCTGCGCGGCGGGCTGGAGAGCGCCCGGCAACTGGGCCGCTCGTACCGGCGCGGCATCCGCAAGGGCCTGTTCAAGATCATGTCCAAGATGGGCATCTCGACTATCGCCAGCTATCGCGGCGCAGCCCTGTTCGAGATCGTGGGCCTGCACGACGAAGTGGTGGAGCGCTGTTTCCCCGGCAGCGTGTCACGCATCCAGGGTGCAGATTTCACGGACCTCAAGTCCGACGCCATGGCGCTGGCGCAGCGCGCCTGGAACCTGCGCTCCGGGGTCGAGCAGGGTGGCCTGCTGCGTTTCGTGCACGGCGGCGAGTACCACGCCTACAACCCCGACGTGATCGCCACGCTGCAGGCGGCGGTGCAGAGCGGCGATTACGACACCTACCAGGCCTATGCGCGGCTGGTCAACGAGCGGCCGGCGATGGTCATTCGCGACCTGCTGGAGATCAAGCCGCTGGGGCCGCCGGTGCCGCTGGAGGAAGTGGAGCCCGAGGAGGCGCTTTACCGGCGCTTCGATTCCGCGGGAATGAGCCTGGGCGCGCTGTCGCCGGAGGCGCACGAGGCGCTGGCCATCGCCATGAACCGCCTCGGCGGTCGCTCGAATTCCGGCGAGGGCGGCGAGGACAAGTCGCGCTACAACAGCGAAAGGGTCTCCAAGATCAAGCAGGTGGCGTCCGGGCGTTTCGGCGTGACCGCGGCCTACCTGGTGAACGCCGAGGTGCTGCAGATCAAGATCGCGCAGGGCGCCAAGCCCGGCGAGGGCGGGCAGCTGCCGGGGCACAAGGTCAACGAGATGATCGCCAACCTGCGCTATGCACTGCCGGGCGTGGGCCTCATATCGCCGCCGCCGCATCACGACATCTACTCCATCGAGGACCTCGCGCAGCTCATCTTCGACCTGAAACAGGTCAATCCCGAGGCGCTGGTGTCGGTCAAGCTCGTAGCCCAGGCGGGCGTCGGCACGGTGGCCGCGGGCGTGACCAAGGCCTACGCCGACCTGATCACCATTTCCGGTTACGACGGCGGCACCGGGGCCAGCCCGCTGACCTCCACCAAGTACGCCGGCTCGCCCTGGGAGCTGGGCCTGGCCGAGACCCACCAGGTGCTGGTGCAGAACGAGCTCAGGCACCGTGTGCGCCTGCAGACGGACGGCGGCCTCAAGACCGGGCTCGACGTCATCAAGGCCGCCGTGCTGGGCGCGGAGAGTTTCGGCTTCGGCACCGCGCCCATGGTGGCGCTGGGCTGCAAGTACCTGCGCATCTGCCACCTGAACAACTGCGCCACCGGGGTGGCGACCCAGCACGCGGTGCTGCGCGAGCGGCATTTCATCGGGCTGCCCGAGATGGTGATGAACTACTTCCGCTTTGTCGCCCGCGAGACGCGCGAGCTGCTCGCCGCGCTGGGCGCGCGCAGCATCGAGGAGCTCATCGGCCGCGTCGACCTGGCCGAGGCCCTGCCCGGCGAGACGCCGCGGCAGCGGCGGCTGGACCTCAAGCCGCTGCTCCGTCCCGGCGGGCTGTCCGCGGCAGAGGCGCGCTTCTGCACCGAGGCGCGCAATCCGCCCTTCGACGAGGGGCTGCTGAACGAGCGCATGGTGAGCGATTGCCTGCAGTCCATCGAGGAGCGCCGCGGCGGCACCTTCTTCTACGAGGTGAAGAACTACCATCGCTCGATCGGCGCCCGCCTGTCGGGCGAGATCGCGCGCCGCTACGGGAACCTCGGCCTGGCCGCCGACCCGGTGGTGATCCGCATGAAGGGCTCGGCCGGCCAGAGCTTCGGCGTCTGGAACGTCGACGGCCTGCACCTCTACCTGGAAGGCGACGCCAACGACTATGTGGGCAAGGGCATGGCCGGCGGCCGGCTGGTGGTCTATCCGCCGCCCGGGAGCCGCTTCGAGGCGCGGCACGCGCCGATCCTGGGCAACACCTGCCTGTACGGCGCTACCGGCGGGATGCTGTTCGCCGCCGGCACGGCCGGCGAGCGTTTTGCCGTGCGCAACTCGGGCGCGGTGGCCGTTGTTGAAGGCTGCGGCGACCACGGCTGCGAATACATGACCGGCGGGGTGGCCGTGGTGCTGGGCCGCACAGGCGTCAACTTCGGCGCCGGCCTGACCGGCGGCTTCGCCTACGTGCTCGACCTGGACCGGGACTTCGTGGATCGCTACAACCACGAGCTCATCGACATCCACCGCGTCACGCCCGAGACCATGGAGGCCCACCTGCACCACTTGCGCGGCCTGCTCGAGGAGCACGCGCGTGAGACCGGCAGTCGCTGGGGCCGGGAGATCCTCGACGATTTTCGTTCCTACCTGCCGAAGTTCTGGCTGGTGAAGCCCAAGGCCGCCGATCTCGCGAGCCTCATCGATTCGCTGCGACGCGCGGCCTGAGGTGCAAGCATGAGCGTGGAAAAACCGCTGCGTTTCCTGGAAATCCCGCGCGAGGACCCGCTTAAAGTGCCGCCGCGCGAGCGGGTGCTCGACTATCGCGAGATCTACGGGCAGTACGACGCCGAGCATGCGCACCAGCAGGCGGGACGCTGCCTGGACTGCGGCAATCCTTATTGCGAGTGGAAGTGCCCGGTGCACAACTACATCCCCAACTGGCTCAAGCTCATCGACGAGGGGAACCTGTTCGAGGCCGCGGAGCTCTCCCACCAGACGAACTCGCTGCCCGAGATCTGCGGCCGCGTCTGCCCGCAGGACCGCCTGTGCGAAGGCGCCTGCACGCTGAACGACGGCTTCGGCGCGGTCGCCATCGGCAACATAGAGAAGTACATCACCGACGAGGCCGTGCGCCAGGGCTGGCGCCCCGACCTGTCGGCCGTGCGGCCCACGGGTCGCGAGGTGGCCATCATCGGCGCCGGCCCGGCCGGGCTGGCGGCGGCGGACGTGCTGGCGCGTCACGGCGTGCGCCCCGTGGTCTACGACCGCTACCCGCGCATCGGCGGCCTGCTGACTTTCGGCATTCCGCCCTTCAAGCTGGACAAGGAGATCGTGGAGACACGCCGCATGCTGCTGGAAGGCATGGGCGTGGAGTTCGTGCTGAACTGCGAGATCGGTCGCGATGTCACGCTGGACCAGCTGCTGGCGGACTACGACGCGGTGTTCGCCGGCACCGGCACCTATCGCTACGTGAAGGGCGGCCTGCCGGGCGAGGATCTGCCGGGCGTCTACGAAGCGCTGCCTTACCTGGTGGCGAACGCGCGCCGCGAACTGGGCCTGCTCAAGGAGGGCGAGCGCATCCTGTCCATGTCCGGCAAGCGGGTGGTGGTGCTCGGCGGCGGCGATACCGGCATGGACTGCAACCGCACGGCCATACGCCAGGGCGCCACCAGCGTCACCTGCGCTTACCGGCGCGACGAGAAGAACATGCCGGGCTCGCGCCGCGAGGTCACCAACAGCCGCGAGGAAGGCGTGGAGTTCCTGTTCAACCGCCAGCCCGTGGAGATCGTCGGCGCGAGTGCCGCGGAGGGCGTCAAGCTGGTGCGCACGCGCCTCGGCGACGTCGGCCCCGGCGGTCGGCGGCGTCCCGAGCCGATTCCCGGCACCGAGGAGGTGCTGCCGGCCGACGCTGTCGTGATCGCTTTCGGTTTCCGCCCCGATCCGCCCGCCTGGCTGACGGACGCCGGCGTCCACACGCGACCCGACGGGCGGCTGCGGGTGGATTCGGCCGGTCGCTATCCCTACCAGACCACCCATCCCCGGATCTTCGCCGGTGGCGACAACGTGCGCGGCTCCGACCTGGTCGTGACGGCCGTGTTCGAGGGGCGCGAGGCGGCCAGGGGCATCCTCTCCTACCTCGGGGTCTGAACAGCTCGCAGGCTGCTAGGTCGGCTCCGCCACCTCGGCGACCGGGAAGCGCAGGGTGAAGCGCGGCACACGCAGCGCCAGCCGCACGCGCGCCCCGGCCAGGTCCGGAAACAGTTCAGCGTCGCTCGCCAGCGAAGTCGCATCGGCCAGTCCGGCGCGACCGGACGCGCCCGGCGTGAACTCGAAACGTCGTCCGGCGTGGTACTGCACGATCCTGCCGAGCGCGGCGGGCAGCAGGCCGCTGCTGACCGGCAGCGCCGGCCCGCGGCCGCGCAGGGCGAACTCCGCCACCAGCCGCCCGTCCGTCTCCACGCGGATGCGTTCGCCTTGCTCGTCGTCGCTGCTGCCGCGGCTGAAGTCCGCGCGGTCCTTGGGAATGCCCCAGTTCAACCGGCCGTTGACCACGCTGTCCCAGGTGCTGACGTAGATGCGGGTCACCGACCAGGCGCGCCGGCCGTCGGGCAGCGTGAAGCGGCCGGGAATGTACAGCAGTTCGCGGTAGGGCCCGGCCGGAGAGTCGCCGTAATCCACGAACATCACGATCGACGGGCCGCCGAGCGGGCAGTCGCGCAGCGCCGGCGGAATGTGGCGCGAATCGCCGCGCATTTCCGGCGGCATTTGCAGCAGCAGGATCCAGCCGTCGCCGGTGAGCCGCCAGGGTGCGTGCGCGCGCTGGACTTCGGGGAGCGCCGAGTCGGGCGTCAGCAGCATGCCCTCGCTCATGCCACGCGCCCCACCCGCAGGTGCAGGGGCCAGCGCACCGGCCGGGCCGCGCCCGGATCGCCCCACGCATTGGCGAGCCGCTCGCGCATCCCCTCGACGGGGTCGCGGCCGGTCTCGCGCCGGCAGCGGTTGACGGCCGACCAGGTGCTGAAATAACCGAGCAGCCGCTCCAGCGGCCAGTCGGCGCGCACCTCGAAAGCGGGCGCCTCGAGCGGCTCGAAGGGGAAGGCCAGGTGGCGGTAACCGTCCTCCACGTGGCTCCGCTCCGGCGGCCACCACGGACTCATCTGCTCGTAGAAAGCGGCCACCAGCGGATCGATGACAGGGTCCGCGTCCGCCAGGCTGTAGGTCCAGGCGGCGAACACGCCGCCGGGGCGCGCGACCCGCCGGACTTCTGCGTAAAAAGCGTCCAGCTCCAGCCAGTGCAGCGCCTGCGCCACGGTGACCAGCTCGACGCTTTGCGGCGGCAGGCCGGAATCCTCGGCGCGCGCCACCCGGTATTCCACGCGCGGGTGCGGCACCGCGTGCTCCACCTGCGCGGCGCTCGCATCGGTGGCGATGACCCGCCGGAAGCGCCTCGCCAGCGCCACCGCGGCCTGGCCGGTGCCGGTGGCGCAATCCCATGCCGCCGCGCGCGCCGGCGCGACGCCGGCCAGAAAATCGACCAGCGCGGGCGGGTAAGCGGGCCTGTAGCGGTCGTACTCGTGTGCCGCGACCGAGAAATGGTCCTTGAAAGCGGCCGCGCTCACGGCCGTCCCCGCAAAGGCCGGTGAAACGCCATGGACGGGCTCTTCCCGCTCAGGCCGGCGCGGCGCGCCTGGCCAGCAGGAAGGCGATCACGAACAGCGCCAGCTCCATCAGCATCACCAGCGGCACGATGCCGGACGGCATGCCGTCCGAGATCAGCGCGACCACGCGACCGCCGAAGAAGCCGACGTTCAGCAGGAACACCAGCCACAGGCCGTAGTAGAACCAGTCCCGGGTCCCCGCCGACCACAGCAGGAACAGCCCCACGGCCACGTTCAGGCCGCCGTGACTGCCGTGCAGATCCGACATGGCATTGACCAGCGATTCGTCCACGCCCAGGTAGGCGAGACTGGTGGCTGGCGAGAGCAGCACCCAGAGCCCGTAACCCAGGTAAAGAACGCCGCACAGGTAGAGAAACGCGCGATTCATGGGTCACTCCGCTCGCTGACTGCTTGCCTGCCCCGACTATAGTCGCAGCGGCCCGCGCGCGCATCCGTGGAGAACGCGCTTCGGCCTCATTCCCTCGCTTCGCTGCGGGGCCTGGGTAATTCCAGCGCGAAGAGCACGCCCTCGCCGCCCGGCAGGGGGCCGGCGGTGGCGCTGCCGCCGTGGTACTCCGCCACCAGCCGGACGATGAAGAGCCCCAGCCCGAGATGTGGGCCCTGGTCGCCGGCCCGCTCCGACACCAGCGAATCGAACAGCCGTTCCGGGGGCCCGGGCGGCAGCCGGCTGCCGGCATTGGCGACCGCCAGCCACCAGGCATCGCCATCGTCTCGCAGCATGATGCGGATCACTTCACCCGGCGGCGCGAAATCCACCGCGTTCTCCACCAGCTTGTCCAGCGCCTGCGCCACGAGGTCCGGAGCGCCCTCCAGCATGCAGGCCGTGGCGGGCCGCTCGAGCTCGAAGCGCCGCCCCGGATGAAGCACTCGGTAGGACTCGGTCATTTCCGACACCTGGGCGGCCAGGTCGAAACGCTGCTTCTCCGACGCGGCGATCGCGCGCTCCATCTGCCGGGCGGCCGACAGCGCGTTGACCAGCCCGCTCATGCGATCGACGCCTTCGCGCGCGCGTCCCAGCCAGGGACCGCCGCCGCCCTCGGCCTCCAGGTTGTCGATCGAGCTGCGCACCACCGCCAGGGGCGTCCGCAACTCGTGGGCGAGCCGGCTGCCCAGGCTCTGCAGATAAAGATTGTGCTCGCGCACACGGCCAAGGAGCCGGTCGAAATTCCGCGCCAGGTCGCCCAGTTCGTCGCGCGCGCCGGCGCCCGGCAGCCGGCCGATCACTTCGCCGCGCCGGCCCACGGCGGTCGCCGCGGCGTCGCGCAAGCGACGGATTCGCACCGACAGCAGTGTCGCGTAACCCAGCAATGCGATGATTGCCGCCAGGCTCGCCAGCAGGCTGGCGGACAACAGCCGCCGGGTGGGCGCGCGCGTCAGGCTGAGGATTTCGGCGGTGTCGCGCTCCACTACCACCAGCACGGACGGCGCGGCGCCGGCGCCCACCGGCGCGGCCGCGGCGATCAGGCCGCCGTCGTCGAGCGCATAACGGCGCGCTTCGCTGACGCCCAGGGCCGCAAGCTCCACGTGCCGCCCGCTCAGCTGGCCCGGACGCGCCGAGGGCTGCGGATCGGCTTCCAGCCGGCGCCCGAGCATGCGGCGATAGAGACGGTCCAGCCAGCTCTGCGCGCCCGGGTCGCCGGCCCGGCCGCGTCCCTGGGTGGCCGCCAGGATGAAACCGGCGCGATCGGCCAGGTAGACCCGTTGTTGCGGCAGTGCCAGCGCGGCCAGCGCAGCCTGCGCCGCCGGCTCCGGTCCCGTGATCCAGCCGGGCGCAGCGCGAAAAGTGCTGCCCAGCCGCGCGCCGTTCTCGTCCAACAGGCGTAGCCCGAGGCGCCCTTCCAGCAACGCCGCCGGTATCCGCGCCTCCAGCTGCCAGCCGCGGCTGGTGGGTTGCCAGTGACCGCGCGGACGCGGATCGTGTGGCGCGCCGCGCACCGCCGGCGTCACCGCCCCGGGCGCCTCCAGCGCAAAAGTCAGCACGGCACGGCGCCCGTGCACCCGCAGTGCGCCGGGCGACGGCTCCCCGGGGACCGCGACGAACAGGTAAAGGAAGACGCCGCGCCGCCCGACCAGCAGCTGCATGCCGTCCAGGCGTTCGGTACGGGCGGCGGCCGCGCCCCAGTCCTCCACGAAGCCGTCCAGCGTCGGCGCCGCGCGCAGGGCATGCGCGTAGAGGTCCAGCTCGTCGAGTCCCGCTTCGCTCCAGCGCGCCGGGTCGGCGTCGCGTGCTGCGACGACCGGCGCCAGGGCCGCGCTGAGCAGGCGCGCGGTCGAGACCAGCGCGCGTTCCTCGCCGTCGCGCAGGGCCGTTTCGATCTCGCGGGCGTACTGGCAGCCCGCCCAGGGCAACAGCAGGGTCACGACGCTGACGGCCAGCAGCTGGCCGGCAAGCCTCATGAATCCGCGCCGTCCCGCCAGCGATAGCCGAGCCCGTAGACCGTCTGGATGGATTCGAAGGCGGCGTCCAGCGCCTCGAACTTGCGGCGTATGCGCTTCACGTGGGAGGTCACCGTGGCGTCGTCCAGCACGACGCGCGCGGCGTCCATGAGTTGTTGCCGGTTCTTGACGTGGCCGGGATGCCGCGCGAGCGCATGCACGATCCAGAACTCGGTCAGCGTCAGCCCCGGGTCCGCGCCCGCCCAGTCCGCCTCGAGGCGGTCGGTGTCCAGGCGCAGCTTGCCCCGCTGCAGGATGCTGTCGGGGCCGGCGGGATCGCTCAGCGCGCGCGTGCGGCGAAACAGCGCGGCGATCCGCGCCAGCAGGTGAGGCAGGCTGATGTCCTTGGTCAGGTAGTCATCCGCGCCCAGTCGCAAACCCGACACGGCGTCGAAATCGCTGTCGCGCGCGGTGAGGAAGATCAGCGGCAGCCGCGGCGCGCGGGTGCGCAGTTCGCGGCACAGTTCGAAGCCGCCCTCGGGTTCGTCGCCCAGGCTGACGTCGATCACGACCAGGTCCGGCAGCCGCGCGTCGAAGGCGTCCAGCGCTTCCCGGCGAGCGGAGAAGGCGCTCACCTTGTAGCCGCTGCGCCGGAAGGCGTCCGCGTAGTTCTCGCGAATCGCCGGCTCGTCCTCGACGATGGCAATGTGCTGCTTCACGAGGGCGCAGGCGTCTCAGCCGCGGTCACGCTGCCACTGGCTCAGGCCGAGCGTGTTGCCCTCGCTGTCGCAGAAAAAGGCCAGCCAGAAGGCGTGGCTGCCTTCGCTGTGCGCCACGAAGGGCGGACGGCGGATCCGGGCGCCCAGCGCGGCCAGCTTGCGGCAATCGGCCTCGATGTCCTGCGTGTCGAAATAGAGGATCGAGCCCGGATGATCGAACTCCGGCGCTTCCGGGACCGTCAGCATGATGCGAATGGAACCTGCCAGCATGAAAGCCATGTTGTCGTGCTGTGACAGCAGTTCGAGCCCCAGCACGTCGCGATAAAAGTCGATGGCCCGCTCCAGGTCCAGGGCTCGCATCGAGACCTGGGCGATGCCCGAGAGCCTGGGGCGGACATCTTTGTCGGCTTCATCCATAGTGCCGTTCTCAGCGTTGTTCCCTTGCCTGTCCGTCGAGTTTACTGCACTTCCGCCGCCGCGGGCGCAAGCTGCGAACGCGACCCGCTAGGGCGGCCGCCGCGCCATGTCGTCGTCGAGCAGCGCGTGCATGGCCGCCTCGACGCCGGTCTCCGAAACCAGCACCGTATCGGCTGCCGGCCCCAGCGGAATATAGCTGTCCTCGCCCGTCACCCGCCGCTTTTCGAGGCCGGGCCGGGCCTGCTCGTCCAGCAGCGTGAACAGTTGCTCCGCGATGCCGCCGCTGCGCCGGCCCTCGTCCAGCACCAGCACCCGGCCGGCGGCGTCCGCCTCCGCGACGATGGCGGCTCCGTTCAGCGGCTGCAGCCAGCGCAGGTCGAGCACGCGGATACGCGCGCCCGTCGCCTGTGCCAGCCGGCGGGCGACCCGCAGCGCCATCCGGGTGCCGTTGCCGTAGGTGATGACCAGCGCGTCCGGGCGTTCCGGCCCGTAGGCCCGGGGCGCGCCGAAGGGAACGCACTCGTCCGGCGGCGGATAGGGAAACACCCAGCCGCCGTCCTTCTCCTCGTGCAGGTCCTTGGTCATGTAGAGCGCGATGGGCTCGAGGAAGACCACCACGCGGCCGTCGACCCTGGCCAGCGCCGCAGCGGTGCGCAGCATCCCCGCCGCGTCGTCGCCGCGCGAGGGACAGGCGACGATCAGCCCGGGGATGTCCCGCAGCGCGGTGAAGGAGTTGTCGTTGTGGAAATGGCCGCCGAAGCCTTTCTGGTAGGCCAGGCCGGCGATACGGATGACCATGGGGTTGGCCCACTGGCCGTTCGAGAAAAACTGCAGCGAGCAGGCTTCGCCGCGCACCTGGTCGCAGGCGTTGTGGAAGTAGGCCAGGTACTGGATCTCAGGGAAGGGCAGCAGGCCCATGTAGCCCGCACCCTGCGCCATGCCGAGGATGGTGGTCTCGTCCAGCAGCGTGTTGAACACCCGGCTGCCCCGGAAGGCTGCGGCCAGGCCCGCGGTGACGGTGTATACCCCGCCCTTGCGCGCCACGTCCTCGCCGAACAGGGTCATTTCCGGGTACTTGGCCATCAGGTCGTGCAGCGCCCGGTTGATCTGCAGCGACAGGTGCCGCGGCGGCGCCGTTTCCGGCAGCTTGGCCGCTCCGCCGAATACCGCCAGCCGGGTCTCGGCGTCCGCCGGCCGCACGGCCTCGGCATGCACCTTGCCGGCATCCAGGGGCGCGAGCGGGGCCATCACTTGCGCGGCCGCCTGAAGTTGCGGCCGCTGCGCGGCGCGTCGGGCAGCGTCGGCCACCCGGGCGCGGGCGCTCTCGTACAAGTCCAGGATTTCCGCCGGAGCGAGACAGCCGCTGCTCGCCGCGAGCCGTGCGCTGGCCAGCAGCGGGTCGCGGGCTTCGTTGGCCTCGATGTCGGCCAGCTCCATGTAATCGCCTTCCCAGTCGGTGCCGGCATGGCCGAGCAGGCGCGGCATCCTGAGGTGCAGGAAGGTGGGCCGGCGCCTGCGCCGGCAGTGCTCGAT
>Ga0209936_1000908_pt1 | contig 16705 bp, 15 predicted proteins | sample SalPonR1_A_D1_MG_FD_185694 | JGI IMG/M metagenome (GOLD analysis project Ga0209936, IMG submission 185694) | Salt pond soil microbial communities from South San Francisco under conditions of wetland restoration - Salt Pond MetaG R1_A_D1_MG... ... | reverse complement strand
GAGAAGCCGGGGGTGTCCGCCGCCGCGTTCGCCTTCGCCTGGATCGCGTGCGCGTCGCGCAGCGCGTCCTCGGTCACGTCGGTGTCGATCCATCCCTTGCGGTACAGCACGCGGTCCGAGCGGCCCGGCATCACGTCGGCGAGGATGAACGGCGGAAAGCTTCCGGGCCTGACCTGGTTCGCGTGCCTGCGGAGCGTGCTGGTGCAGTTGTGGCGGACGCTGTGGTAGCGGCGTGGACGCTCGAGCAGCGCGTTGGCGCTGGCGAGCATGTTCAGGAACAGGGCGCGAACCTCGAGCTCGGGCGTGACCAGCGGGTAGAGGTACACCTCGTGCTGCTGGTGGCGCGTCCTTCGCAGGATGAAGTCGCGCTCGTCGCCGAAGCTGTAGGTGAGGGCGTAACGGCCGACCAGGCCGCGGAAGATCGAGTAGCGCTGGTCCTGGCGGAGTCGCGCTTCGATCGAGAGGGCGAGGAACGCGTCGTCGAACTCGAAGCTGATGAACGTATGCGCGATGACGGGGATGGTGGGGTGGAACGGCTCGACGAGGAACCAGAGCCGGCGGAGCGTGGCGAGGTCGTAGGCACGCGTGTCCCACGCCACCTCGTAGCGCTCTCCCGGGTCTCCGTAGCGGGTGTTCCGGACGTCGCGGACGGTGACGCGGTCGCCGTCGAGGCGGGCCTGCGGGAGCCGGGCGACGTCGGGTTTCCATGCCGTCACGCTTCAGGGTACTGCACCTCGGAGCAGCGTGCGTTTCTCCCGCGCCGGGTCGGCCCGACACGCTGTCGAGGACGGTGCGGAGGGGGTGGTTTTGCATTCGCTGGGCATCTGTGCTGTACTTGGACATGCGCATCCGAGATTCGTCGGAGGCACGATCCAGAGCTTCGAAAGGAGCCGACTTCATCATGAGAAAATCCCTGATCGCAGCCACGCTCGCCTTCGCGGGCCTGCTCGTCGCCGGGTCTCTGGCCTTGGCGCAGGGCCGGGCGCTGCCACCTGCCGACTACACGCCCGACGTTTCCTACCGCCTGACGACCGGACTGGCCGACGGCAAGATGGCGTTCATCGGGGTCGGTGGCGAAATCGACGGCGTCGTCAACCCGCGGCTCGTCGCCGAGCCCGGCGACGTGGTCCAGCTCACGCTCGTCAACGGCGACGGCGTCCAGCACGATTGGGCCCTCGAAGGCGTCGACGGGGTCGCCACCGACATGGTCTTCGAGGAAGGTGCCAGCTCGGTCACCGTCTTCCGGATCGACGAGCCCGGACAGTACAGCTACTACTGCACCGTGCCGGGGCACCGCCAGGCCGGCATGGAGGGGCTGCTCGAGATCGGCGAGGTCGCCGAGTCGGACGAGGAGGCGCTCGCGTCCATCGTCCGCGACCCTGCCGACCTGCCCGGACCGATCGGCGACCGCGAGCCGGTCACGCACGACCTCGCGCTCGTGACCGAAGAGGTCGAGGCCCGCTTGGCCGACGGCACGAGCTACCGCTTCTGGACCTTCGACGGCCAGATCCCGGGCCCGTTCCTTCGCGTCAAGGTCGGCGACACCGTCAACATGACGCTCGAGAACGCGGACGACAGCACGATGATCCACTCCGTGGACTTCCACGCCGTGACGGGCCCCGGCGGCGGCGCGGCCGTGACGCAGACGCGGCCCGGCGACGCCACCGCCTTCACCTTCAAGGCCCTCAATCCGGGCTTGTACGTCTATCACTGCGCCACGCCGATGGTCGCCCACCACATCACGAACGGCATGTACGGCCTCATCCTGGTGGAGCCCGAGGAAGGGCTCGCGGAGGTCGACCGCGAATTCTACGTGATGCAGGGCGAGCTCTACACCGAGGGCGCGTTCGGGCAACGCGGTGACCAAGAGTTCAGCGTGGACAAGCTCCTGGACGAGGATCCCGAGTACTTCACGTTCAACGGCGCGGTGGGCGCGTTGACCGACGAGCATCCGCTGCAGGCGAACGTCGGCGAGACGGTGCGCATCTTCTTCGGCGTCGGTGGACCGAACTTCACCAGCAGCTTCCACGTCATCGGCGAGATCTTCGACCGGGTCCACGACCAGGGCTCCCTGACCAGCCCGCCGCTCACCGACGTGCAGACCACGACGGTCGCGCCGGGCGGGGCGACGATGGTGGAGTTCGGACTCGAGGTGCCCGGCGACTACATCCTGGTCGATCACGCCCTGAGTCGCGCGGAGCGCGGCCTGGTCGGCTTCCTGCAGGCCGCAGGCGACGACAACCCCGAGGTCTTCGACGGGAACGTGACGCCTGGAGGCGGGCACTGACGTCGGCTGCGCCCCCCGCGACCATGGCAGGCGGGTGACGGAGCCCGCCGTACCCGAACGACCCGATCGCCGCCCCGCAGGTTCGCGGGGCGGCTCGTCGCTGCACGAAAGCCCAGGGCCGTCGTGGCGGTCTTCGGATCCAGCTCCCTACGCTCCTGCGATCCTCAGCGATGCCCCCAGTCGTCGGAATCGTCGCCGGCGCTGGGCGACAGGCCCAGCGTGTCGCCTTCGGTGGTGACGCCCAGGCCCTGCACCGTGCGGTTGGCGTACGCGAAGTAGGCGACCACCTGGTTGACCTCGAGGATCTCGCCGTCGCTCATCCCCTCGGCGCGCATCGACTCGACGTTGCTCTCGCTCATCGTGGCGGGCGCGACCGTCAACGCCTCGGCGTAGCGGAGCACGGCCAGCTCGCGGCCGTGGAACGCCTCTTCGGGACGCCCGCGTCGCAGGGCGGCTCGGATCGCCTCGGCCCGAGCGTCGTCGGTCAGGAGGCGGCGGAGACCTTCGTAGTGGTGCTCGACGCAGTAGTCGCAGCCGTTGAGCAGGCTGACGTACACCCCGGCCGTCTCGAGCAGCCAGCGCGGGACCGTGTTCCGCGCGTGATGCAGGACGTTCTTGTACAGCGCCAGGTGGCCTTCCATCGTGTGGGGACGCAGGCTGTGCACCCTCATGATGTTGTCGATCGATCCGTCGGGGCCCCGGATGCGGTCGTAGAGGGTGCGGAGCCGCCCGGTCGCGTCGTCGTACGGCACGTGGTCGATCCAGCTGTCGAGGCGGTGCATGGCCGACTCTACCGCTCCGGTCGGCAGCGCCGCGCGGGAGAACATTCGTGTGTATGGACTTGACACGGAATATCGATGTATCTATCATCAACACGAATCGAGGTGACGCGATGCCCCGCACGTACGACATGACCAACCGCGCCAGGCGGGCGGCCCAGACGAGGGAAGGCATCGTCGCGTCCACCGAGACGCTGCTCGCCAGCGTGCCGCTGGGCGACGTCACGCTTCCCGCGATCGCCGAAGGCGCCGGCGTCACGGTGCAGACGGTGCTCCGCCACATGGGCTCGCGCGACGGCTGCCTGCACGCCGTCGGCGAGCGCGTCGCCGCGCGGGTCGAGGCGCAGCGAGGCGCGACGCGGCAGGGAGACGTGGACGGGGCGATCGCGAGCCTCGTGGCGCACTACGAGGCCGAGGGACGGCTCGTGCTGAACCTGCTCGCTCAGGAGCACGAAGGCGAGGCCGTGGCGCGCGAGGGGGTGGAGCGAGGCCGCGCCTACCACCGCGCCTGGGTGAGGCGCTCCTTCGCTCTCGCGCCGGTGCGAGACGGCCCCGAGGCCGACGGCGCCAACGACCAGGCGTTCCAAGGGGTAGCTGTCGACGCGTCCGATGGCCAGGTCGTCGACGCGCTGGTCGCGGCGACGGACCTGTACGTCTGGAAGCTGCTGCGCCTCGATCTGGGTCGCTCGGTCGAGGCGACCCAGCGAACGATGGCCCGTCTGGTGCGCGGCGTCCTGGCCGGCGGCGTGTCGCAGGCGCCGACACGGGAGGAGCGCGAATGAGCACGATCCTGATCTACACCTCGCCGGCACGCGGCCACCTGTACCCGATGATGGACGTCGCGCTCGCCATGCGCGACGCCGGCCACCGCGTCGTCGTCCAGACGCTGGCCGCCGAGGCCGAGCGGGTGACGGCCGAGGGACTCGAGCATCGTGCGATCGCCGCCGAGATCGAGGCGCTGACGTTGGACGACTACCGGCAGGGGAGCCCCATGCGGCAGCTCCGGGCGGCGTTCGACTGCTGGCTGTCCCGCGCGCCGCACGAGGTCGACGACGTTCGGGCGGCGCGCGCCGAGGTCGATCCCGACCTCCTCCTGGTCGACGCCAACACCTGGGGCGCCGCCGCGGTCGCGGAGGCGGAGGCTCTCCGGACGGGCCGCGCCTGGGCCATGTTCCTGCCGTACGCACTGCCCGTGCCGTCCCCGACGACGCCTGCGTTCGGACCCGGATTCGCGCCTCCGACGAACGCCGCGCATCGCCTGCGCGACCGGCTCGTGTGGGCGGTGCTGAACGGCGCGCTCAGGGAGCCGGTGAGGCGGCTGCAGTCGCTTCGCGCCCAGGTCGGCGCGCCGCCGCTGGACGGCTACGCCGACCTGTTCCTGCGAGCCGACGTGCTCCTCTACCGCACCGCGGAGCCGTTCGAGTACCCCAGGGTCCCTTGGCCTCGCGGCGTCCACGCCATCGGGCCGGGACTGTGGGCGCCCGCCGGCGAGGCGCCCCAGTGGCTCCGCGACCTGCCGCGCCCGCGCGTGCTGGTCAGCGTGTCCACCGAGCTGCAGGAGGACGGAGCGATCATCGAAGCGGCGCTCGACGCGCTTGCGGACGAGCCGGGCAGCGTCGTCGTCACCACCGCCGCGCTGGACCCCGGCAGCTTCCAGCCGCCGCACGACCGAGCCCGCATCGTCCGCTTCCTTCCCCACGCCAGCGTGATTCCCGAGATGGACCTCGTCGTCACGCACGGCGGGATGGGCACCACCCAGCGAGCGTTGGCCGCCGGCGTGCCGGTCTGCGTCGTGCCGTGGGGCCGGGACCAGAGCGAGTCCGCGCGCCGGGCCGACGTCAGCGGCGCGGGGACGATGGTCCCCCGACGGAAGCTGACGACGGGCAGCCTGCGGGCCGCGATGCGCGAGGCCCGCGCACGGCGTGAGGGCGCGCAGCGAGTCGCCGAGGCGTTCCGCGACGCGGGCGGCGCCGGTCGGGCGGTGGAGCTGCTCGAAGGACTCCTGGACCGAAGTCACGCGCCGACCGCGGCCATCGCCTGAACACCGAACTCGCGAACCCGTCCTGCACGCGCATACATGGACGGGCCGCGTCGGCTCCTACGATGACCGAAGGAGGTCATCCATGAGCGAAGACGCCCTCGACGTGCTCGGCATCGCCGGAAGTCTCCGCAGCGGTTCGTACAACCGCAAGCTCCTGCGCGCCGCACAGCAGCACGCGCCAGGCGACATGCGCGTCACCATCTTCGATCTCCACGACGTCCCGTTCTACGATCGTGACGTCGAGGAGCGCGGCGATCCGGACGCCGTGACGCGACTCAAGCAGGCGATCCGCGATGCCGACGCGGTCCTGATCGCCACGCCCGAGTACCAGCACAGCCTGCCGGGGGTGCTCAAGAACGCATTGGACTGGGCGTCCAGGCCTCCCAGCGACCCGCCTCTGGCCCGCAAGCCGGTGGCGGTGATGGGGGCCACCACCGGTCTGTTCGGCACGGCGCGGGCGCAGGTCGAGGTCCGCAAGATCCTTACGTACAACGACGCGCTGATCCTCCAGCGTCCCGAGGTGATGGTGCCCAAGGCGCGCGACGCGTTCGACGAGGACGGCAGCTTGACGGACGACGCCGCCCAGCGGTTCCTTACGCAGATGCTGCAGAACCTCGCCGCCTGGACGCGCCACGTGCGCGGCTGGGAACCTCCCGCCGGCTGACGGGACGGTCGTGGCGAACGTCTCGTCGGCGACCCGAGGCCGGTGCTAGGTTGGAGCCGGCTCCCGGCCCCGGACCCAGACGACTGGCGTCCCTCACGCGTACGGGGCCCAGGAGGTCGTCATGACGGATTCGACTCGCGTTCGCCGACCCGGCTCTGTCGGCCTGCTGATCCTGGCCGTGATCCTCGCGCTGGGAGGCGGCTGGCTGGCCTCCTGGACGCGGACCGACGCAGGACGCGTCGACGTCGACACCGTCCGGTTCGTCGCGGCCGACGGCCGCACGATGACCGCGGAGCTGTACGTCCCCGCGACCGCGACGCCCACGGCCCCGGCGCCGGGGGTGCTGGCGGTCCACGGCTACATCAACGACCGCGAGACGCAGTCTCCCTACGCGATCGAGCTGGCGCGGCGCGGCTACGTCGTCGTCGCGCTGGACCAGAGCGGGCACGGAAACAGCGACCCTCCGGCGTTCGCGGCGGGATACGGCGGGCCGGACGGGCTCGCCTACCTCCGATCCCTGCCGATGGTCGATCCGGAGCGCATCGTCCTGTCCGGACACTCGATGGGCGGCTGGGCCGTCCTGATCGCGGCCGGCGTCGCTCCCGACGACTACGCCTCGATCGTCGTCTCGGGCTCGTCGACCGGCACGTTGGGCGCGCCCGAGGGGACGCCCCAGTTCCCCCGCAACTTCGGGCTGGTGTTCAGCCTCTACGACGAGTTCTCCGAGCTGATGTGGGGCGCGCCCACCGGTGCCGGGGTCGTGAGGACCGAGAAGCTCGCGGGCGTGTTCGGTACCGAGCCTCCCGTGGTGCCCGGCCGGCTGTACGGCGACATCGACGAGGGCACGGCGCGCTGGCTGGCGCAGCCGCCCGTCACCCACCCCGGCGACCACATCACCGTCGCCGGCGTGGCTCCCGTGATCGAGTGGATCCAACGGACCGTGCCGGCCCCGAGCCCGCTTCCCGCAACGGACCAGGAGTGGATGCTCAAGGAGCTGGGCACCGGCCTGGGACTGCTCGGCATGGTCCTCGCCTTCTTCGCCGCCGGAGGGCTCTGGCTGCGGACGCCCGCCTTCGCACCGCTGCAGCGCGTGCCGGCGAACGGCGTCGGTCCGAGCAGCGCGGGCTGGTGGCTGTCGGCCCTGATCCTGATCGTCGTGCCGGTAGCGACGTACTTCTGGCTCAACAACCAGGCGGCCGTGTGGCTGCCCGTCAACACCTGGTTTCCGCAGCAGATCACCAACGGGATCATGGTCTGGGCCGTCGCCAACGGCGCGCTGGGGCTGGTGCTGTTCCTGCTCTGGTACGCCCTGTCGGGCCGTCGGGGCGGGGGAGCGGGCGTCGGCCTGGGCGGCGGGGTGCTGCGATCGATCGGGCTCGCCCTGGCCACGGTCGGCACGGGCTACCTGCTGTTGATCGTCGTGAACGGCCTGTTCGGGACCGACTTCCGTGCCTGGGTCGTGGCGGCCAGGCCCCTGGACGCCCTGCACGCGCGCATCGCGGTCGTCTACCTGCTTCCGTTCGTGTTCTTCTTCGCGACCTTGGGGCTGACGCTGCACGGACAGCTGCGTGCGCGGCAGACGACGTCCACCGCAGCGGCCGTGGTCGGAAACGGCGTGCTCATGCTGGCCGGCTTCGCGGCGCTCCTGCTGATCCAGTACGTCCCGCTGCTCTCCGGTCGTCCGTTGCCGCTGGGCGAGCCGTTGCTCACGATCGTCGGCTTCCAGTTCCTGGTCCTGCTCCCGATCGCCGGAATGCTCTCGACCTACCTGTTCGAGAAGACGGGCAGCGTCTGGCCGGGCGCGTTCGCGAACGGCCTGTTCGTCACCTGGTACATCGTCGCGAGCCAGGCGACGCACGTCGCGCTCTGACCTGACCCGGGCAGCCGAACCGACGCGACGACCCGCGCGGAGCCGTCAGCGTCGGGCCGCGGCGTCGAGCACCGGATCGCGCCCGGCCAGCCAATCGTCGATCGTCGGCACGACGGCGACGTCCGGACGTACCGGCCGGTCGTCGCCGCGGAAGCGGAAGGTCGACACCTGGATCCGCTGACGCGAGTTCGGCAGCACGAAGCTCCGCACCTCGCCCCAGCCGGCGAGCGCGTCGCCGGTCGGCTCGCCGATCAGCGTGGCGCCGAGACGCCGGAGGTCGTGCGCGTTCATGGTCGCGCTCGAGTAGGTGCCGGCGTCGGTCAGAGCGAACGTCCGGTCTCCCGCTCCCAAGCGCAGCAGCCCGTCGAGCAACGGCCGGATCACCGTCGAGTCGCCCCCGCCGTTCCGCCGCAGGTCCACGATCAGGCGCGCGTCGGGACGTCGCTCGAGCACGGTCAGGACCGGCTCCGCGACCGCGGCGAAGCCGACGGGGTCGCGGCATCTTCGGTAGCGCAGGTACACGAGGTCGTCCTCGAGCAGCGTCCAGGCGTGATCCGCATCGGGCTCCAGATGGAGGATCAGGTCGGCGTCGGCGCGGAGGAGACCGATCGAGCCCCTGGCGCCCGCAGCGAGCGCGACGGTCCGCTGGACGCCGGAGGCCGTGCGGACGGTGATGGCGCCCGACTGCGGAGCGGCCTGCACCCCGCGCGCGTGGAGCAGCTCCGGATAGGCCATCAGCCTCGCGACACGCGCCTCGTGATCCGACGCGGTCTCCGCCGAGGCCAGCGGCGCCAGGCGCCGCGCGGCAGCGTCGACGGGCACGTCGCCGAGCGTGAGCAGCCGTGCGCCGAGAAGCACGGCGTGTCGCGGCTCGGTGGCCAGAACGACCCACTCGCCCCCGACGCGACCGAACCGTACCGGGTAGGGACGGAGCGTCTCCAGCCAGCTCCAGGTGGTGGTGTGGCCGTCGCCGATCAGGGCGACGAGCCGCATCGTCTCGGCGATCAGCTCGCCGTCCGAGGACGCATGGACGCGTGCCGCCGCGCCCGCGAACGCGGCCTCGAAACGCTCGCGCGAGACGGAGTGGAACGCCCCGCCGTGCAGCCGCACGAGGTTCTCCCGCAGGTACGCGAGATCCTGGCGCCAACGCTCGTCCCGCGTCGCGGCGGGAGTCGGCGGATCGGTGGGCTGGACGAACGTGCGCTGCCACAGCCACGGCACGCGGCTCGGGCCGCCGGCCGCGGCCACCGCCGCCGCGACGACGAGCGCGATCGCCGTGGCCGCGATCAGGTGCCGGCGCCAGCTCGGGCCGTGCCGAGCGGGCGCGTCGGGGCCGCGGTCCATGCCGCTCAAGCTACGTCACCGCACGGAAGGGCCGGGAGGGACGTCCCTCCCGGCGGATCGCTACGCGTCGTCGCTTCGCTTCGTCGCTGTTCGTGGCCGCGTGTCAGCCTGCGTTTCGGCCTGGCGCCTACTCGGCCGTGAGCAGCTCCGTCCGCTCCTCGAGCATGTCGCTGCCGGTGATTCCCAGGCCGCGCTCGGCCGCGACCTCCTCGGCGCTGAACGGCTCGAAGCCCTCGGGCAGGTCGGCTTCGTTCTCCCACGCGGTCGAGATGTAGGAGAGGACGTCCGCGAGCTGCGCGTCGTCCAGCTGCTGCCACGCGGGCATGACGCCGTTGTACGTCTGCCCGTCCACGGTGATCGACCCTTGCAGCCCGTAGAGGAGAACGTGCGTCAGATACGTGCGGCCGCCCTCCGGTGCGAGCAGCTCCGGCACGTGCCCAGCCAGCGGCGGGAACGCCCCGGGAACGCCCTGGCCGTTCGCCTGATGGCACGAAGCGCAGTTGGCCTGGTAGACGGTCTCCCCGGTCGCCTGCGCCAGCACGCTGCCCGACGCCAGCAGGCTCGCCGCGAGGATCAGCTTCGCAATCGTACGCATGATCGCCTCCGTCCTTTCGGTTCCAAGGTCGCGAGCGAATCTCGCGACCCGATTCCTGGCGCGTGCAGCTGGGCGCCAATGCTCCAAGCGTAGCAGCCTGTCTGCACGGCACCGTGCCAGCGCCGACGTTCCGTGCGCCCGGCGGACACTACACTGCCCGGGCGTGCGGGTCCGTGCCCCGTGGGGGAGAGCCAGCGGAAGGAGCGACGATGGTGCGATTGACGCAGGAAGGCCGGGACCGCCTGGAGCGAGAGCTGGGTCGCGAGCGGGAGCGACTCTCGGACGTGGACGCGTTCCTTCGCGAGCAGATGGCGTGCACGTGCGACACCGACGCGATCACGCTGCGCGACGCGCGTCTGGAGAAGGCGCGGCTGGCCGACGCCGTGGATCGGCTGGAGGCGACGCTGGCCCACGCGCGCCTCCTGCCCGCCGGCAAGACGTCGTCGACGGTCGAGCTGGGGGCGGTCGTGACGGTCGTGCAGCAGGGGAGCGACGACGAGACGACGCTGCAGCTGGTCGAGGCGCCCGACGCGTCCGCCTCGGCGGACGACGTGATGCGGATCAGCGACGTCTCGCCGCTGGGCCGACGCTTGCTGGGGCTTCGGGTGGGCGACAGCGTGCGCGTGCCGCTGGGCGAGCGGACGGTCACGTACGAGGTTCGAGACCTGCGGTACTGACGGCGACCCGCCCGGGGCCCGTCCCCGCAGGCTCTACGCGGTGGCCGGCACGCTTCGGGCGGGGACGTTCCACCCTTCCAGCCGCGACCCGGGTGCGTCATCGTCTCCACGTGCCGCCCGCTCGGGGCGGCGTGCGAGGAGGGCCCGATGAAGCATCTGCTCGTGCTCGGCGCCGGTAGCGCAGGGACGATGGTGGCCAACAAGCTGCGACCCCGGCTGGCGTCCTCCGAGTGGCGCATCACGCTGGTCGACCAGGACGACGAGCACCACTACCAGCCCGGCTACCTGTTCATCCCGTTCGGGATCTACCGCCGTGACGACGTGGTGAGGCCACGGACGCGCTTCGTGCCCGACGGCGTCGAGCTGGTGCTCGGCGAGGTCGACGCGATCGACCCCGAGCTCGGCACGGTCACCCTCGAAGGCGGCCGCGAGCTGGCGTACGACCAGCTGATCGTCGCGACCGGCACCCAGCCGCGCCCCGACCAGACGCCCGGCATGCTGGGCCCCGAGTGGCGCCGGACCATCCACGACTTCTACACGCTGGAGGGCGCCGAGGCGTTGGCCGAGGCGCTGACCGGGTTCCGGGCCGGACGGTTCGTCGTCCACGTGAGCGAGATGCCGATCAAGTGCCCCGTCGCGCCGCTGGAGCTGCTGTTCCTCGCCGACGCGCACTTCCGGGAGCTGGGCGTGCGCGACGACGTCGAGCTGGTCTACGTCACCCCGCTCGACGGCGCCTTCACGACGCCGGTCGCGGCCCAGCGCCTGGCCGGCATGCTCGGCAGCCGGGGGATCACGGTCGAGACCGACTTCGTCGTCGAGCGCATCGACGACGCCGCCAAGACCGTGATCTCGTACGACGAGCGCGAGGTCCCGTTCGATCTGCTGGTCACCGTTCCCGTGAACATGGGAGCCGACGCCGTCGGTCGCAGCGGCATGGGGGACGAGCTGAACCACGTGCCGGTCGACCCCGGGACGCTGCGGTCGCGGCGCTGGCCCAACGTGTTCGCGCTGGGCGACGCCGCGGACCTGCCGATCTCGAAGGCCGGATCGGGCGTTCACTTCTCGGTCGACGTGTTCACCGAGAACTTCGTCGAGCACGCCGCCGGCCGTCCGATGCCCCACCGCTACGACGGCCACGTGAGCTGCTTCGTCGAGTCCGGGAACGGCAAGGCGCTCCTGCTGGACTACAACTACGATACGCAGCCGTTGCCCGGCCGCTACCCGCTGCCCAGCGTCGGCCCCTTCGCGCTCCTCGAGGAGACGGCCATGAACCACGCCGGCAAGATGATGTTCAAGTGGACGTACTGGCACCTGCTGCTGCACGGGCGGGACGTTCCCCTTTCGCCCGAGATGACGATGGCCGGCAAGGTGGACGAGAGGCCCATGACGCCCCAGGCGTCCGAGGTTCCCGGAGCGGTGCGATGAACGGTCCCGTGGAGCGCCCGACCGTACCGACGACCGACGCCACGGACGCAGCGGCGGCCGAAGCGGCGAAGCCGGACGCGCCGGACGTCGCGGCGCTCCAGGCGCAGCTCGCACGGATGGAGCGGCAGCTGGCCGAGATCGCGGCCGAGAGCCGTCGCTCGCGCGAACGGTGGGAAGCGATCGACGAGTTCGCCCGCGACATGACGCCGCTGTTGCGGCAGGCCATGAACGGCGCGACGACGCAGCTGGACAGCCTCCAGCGACGCGGTTACGGCGAGGTGCTCGGCGCCAGCGCCGAGGTCGTCGACCGCATCGTGCAGGACTTCGACCGGGAGGGCGTCACCATGATCGGCGACAACGTCCTGCTGCTGCTCAAGACGATCCGGGGCATGCGCTGACGCCGCGCCTGGGCGAAAGGACCGCACGATGCTGACCACCATCGCCGGACGGACCGTCCACGTGAACGACGAGGGGTTCCTCACGGAGTACGGCGAGTGGGACGAGGACGTCGCCGCCGAGCTCGCGGGCGACATCGGCGTCACGCTCGGCGAGGAGCATCTCGAGGTGATCCGGTTCGTCCGCGACGACTTCGCGGCCGAGGGCGTCACCCCCACGCTGCGCCGCATCTCGACCGTGGGAGGGGTGCCGCTGAAGCGTCTGTTCGTGCTGTTCCCGAAGAAGCCCGCGAAGAAGATCGCCTACGTCGCCGGCGTGCCCAAGCCCGTCGGCTGCGTGTGACGCCTTAGGAGACCCGCATGACGACGCCGCGTCCCGTGCCATCGTTCGACGACGGTCCCGACCGCAAGCTGTGCATCATCTGCTCCAAAGGCTCGCTGGACATGGCGTACCCAGGGCTGATCCTGGCGAACGCCGCGCTGGGCGAGGGGATCGAGACGCACCTCTTCTTCACCTTCTGGGGCTACGAGATCATCAACAAGAAGACGATGGAGCACCTGCAGTTCAGCCCGGTCGCGAACCCCGCCACGCACATGCCGACCGCTGTCTCCGGCCTGCCCGGCATGCAGGGCGTCGCCACCCGGATGATGCGGAAGCAGATCGCCGAGCTGGACGTGCCTGCCGTGCCCGAGTTCCTGCAGATGATCACCGAGGCGGGCGGGCACCTGTGGGCGTGCCGCATGTCGGCCGACATGAACAAGCTGACCCAGGACGACCTGTACGACGGCGTCGAGGGGATCATCAGCGCGACGGAGTTCCTCGACATCTCCGAGGGAGCGCAGACGCTCTTCATCTGAAGCGCGCGGACGGGAGTGCCCATGAGCGTACCGACGGAAGGAACCCGCCCGCGCCGAGGCCACGCGCCGCGCCGCGTGGCGGTCGTGGGCGCGGGCCTCGGCGGCCTGACGGCGGCCCACGCGATTCGCCGGCACGCTCAGGAGCGCGGCGAGGCGCTGGAGCTCGAGGTCTGGGAGGCATCGGACCGTCCCGGAGGCCAGCTACGGACGGTGATCGAGGACGGGTTCCTGATCGAGTGGGCCGCGAACGCGTTCCGGTCCGGCGTGGGTCCGAACGCCGAGCTGGTGGCGCGTCTGGGGCTCGAGGACGAGCAGGTGCACGCCAATCCCGCCGCCAACCGCCGCTACGTGTTCCACGGCGGCCGCCTGCACATGATGCCCAGCGGACCGATCTCCCTGCTGGAGTTCGAGCCGCTCAGTCCCGAGGGGCGGTTCCGCATCCTGGCGGAGCCGTTCCTGGCTCAGCGCGTCGATCACGAGGAAACCGTGTTCGACTACGCGGCGCGCCACATCGGTCCCGAGGCTGCCGAGATCCTGCTGGGCACGATGGTGCGGGGCGTCTACGGAGGCGACGCGCACGAGCTCTCCGTCGACGCCGCGTTCCCGGTGATGCGGCAGATGGAGCGCGACCACCGCTCGCTGGTCGTCGCCGGCATCGCCGGGACGCGGGAGCGGATGCAGGAGCGCAAGACGACGTGGAGCTTCCGCCGCGGCATGAACGTGATCATCGACGCCTTGGCCGACGATCTCGGCGACGCCGTGCGGACCTCGATGCCCGCGTCGGAGCTGTCCGTCGATCCGAACGCCGGCGGCTACCTGCTCACCGGTCCCGACGGCGTGTCCCCGCCCTTCGACGCGGTCGTCCTCGCGGTGCCGCCGCGTCCTGCGGCGGAGCTGCTGGCCTCGGCCGGTCCGGAGGCGGCACGCGAGCTGTCGGGCATCCCCTCCGGCACGATCGCCATGGTGGCGATGGGGTTCCGAGCGGATGCGTTCCGTACGCCGCCCGACGGATTCGGCTTCCTGGTCGCCCCCGGCGAGGACGTGGACGTTCTGGGGGTGCTCGTCGAGTCGAACGTGTTCCCGCACCGAGCACCGGAAGGCGCCGTGCTGGTGCGTGCCATCCTGGGCGGCGTCGCCGGCCCCCCGATCGACGCCATGAGCGACGACGAGGTGGAGCGCATCGCCCGAACCGCGGTCGATCGGGCCTGGGGCCTCGTCGACGGACCGGCAGGCGCGCCGCTGCGCTCTTGGGTCGGTCGTCAGGAGCGCGGAATCCCGCAATACGTCATGGGCCACCAAGCACGGCTGGACCGGATCCAGGTGCGGCTCCGCGAGCTCCCCGGCGTTCATTTGGCGGGCAACGCCTACCGCGGCATCGCGGTCGGGAAGCTCGTCGAGGACGCCGAGGTCGTCGCCAACGCCGTGTGGGGCGCGACCGCCGAAGCGTCGCGCTAGGCACGCCGGGCGCTAGGCGTACAGGTCGTCGCGCGTCGGCGGAATCTCGACGTGACCGTCCTCGTCGGGACGGCCCAGAAGCACCTGATGCACCGACAGGCGGCCGCGCGCGAACTGGTGCGCGGCGCCTGCCATGAACAGGCGCCAGACGCGGGCACGCTCCTCTCCGGCGATGCGGACGGCGTCGCCCCACCGCGCCTCCAGACGCGCGATCCAGTGCCGCAACGTCGTCGCGTAATGCTCGCGCAGGTCCTCGACGTCGCGCACCTCGAACCCGACGGCCTCCGCGGCGCGGATCGTCTCGGCCAGGTCCACGATCTCGCCGTCGGGGAACACGTACCGCTGGATGAACGTCTCGTCGCGCGAGGCGGGATCCGGCGGGGTGCCGCGCGGCCCGCGGCTGATGGCGTGATTCAGCATCAGGCCTCCGGGCACCAGGCGGTCCCACGCCGAGCGGAAGTACCGCTCCAGACCGTCGCGCCCGACGTGCTCCGACATGCCGATGCTGGCGACGCGGTCGAACGTGCCGTCCAGCTCGCGGTAGTCACGCACAACGGCGGAGGCCCGGCCGTCCAGGCCGGACGCGGCTAGCCGTGCGTTGGCCTCGGCCGCCTGATTCTCCGCCAGGGTGACCCCCAACGTTCGGGCGCCGTGACGCGCGGACGCCCAGCGCACCAGCGCCCCCCAGCCGCAGCCGATGTCCAACAGCGTGTGGGCCGGTCGCAGGCGCAGCTTGCGGCAGACGTGCTCGAGCTTCGCCTCCTGCGCCTCGTCCAGCGTCGTCGCGACGTCGTTGAAGTACGCGCACGAGTAGGTGAGGTGCTCGTCGAGCCACAGACGGTAGAACGCGACCGGGAGGTCGTAGTGGTGACGAACGGCGTGGGCGTCACGCTCCTTGCTGTGGCGGGGACCGTCCATCCGAGCCGCGCCGCCGGCTTCGGAACGGGCCGCCTGGCGGCGAAGCGCAGCGACGTCCCCCATCGCCCGCACGCGGTCCAGCAGCGACGCGCGACGGCCCGCGTCCATCACCGCGTCGAACGCGTCCAACAGAACCTCGACGTCCCCCTCGACGTCGAAGTCGCCACGCACGAACGCCTCGCCCGCCGAGAGGTCGATCGGCGGCGTCAACGCCCGCCCCAGCGCGTTCGGGTCGTTCAGCACCAGCGTCGGTCGCGAGCGGTCGTGGGCGGCCGAGCCGTCCGGCACGCCCTCCGATCCCCCGGGCAGCACGGTGCCGTCCCATAACCGCACGTCGAACGGACGGGGCAGGGGAGCGACGAGGCCCAGCAAGCGAAGCGTTCGGGCGGCCTGGTCGTCCGGATCCGACCGGCTCCGGCGCTCGTGACCGGCTGGGTCCCTTCGATCCTGCTCGTGCAGGGCGGCCATCGTCACCACCTCCTGCGAGGTCGCGACGCCGCACATCGGAGTCGGCCTCGAAACGAGGCTAGCAAGGGGCGCCGGCCGGACAGGTACGTTCAGCTCTGGCGCGGCGCTCCCGACTGCGCTACGTTCGGGAGATGCGCCCCTGAGCATCGTCGCGCGAGCGGCGGGTCGCCTTCCTCTCGCCCAGGCGGGCACGGCGAGACTCCCAAGCCACGAACGCCAAGGAGAACACCAGCATCTGCGTCGCGACCTCCGGGATTCCGACGAGAAGCGTGCTCAGCGTCAGCGGAATCGGGGTCGCGCCCAGCAGACCGGGCACGATGCTGGCGCTCCCCAGCGCGGTCGTTCCGAACAGCAGCACGAACAGCAGCAGGCCACCGAACCGGCGCCGGACCAGGACGGGAACGAACGGCGCGACGAACCACGCGAGGAGCAGCCCCCTGGGAATCTGCGCGGGGATCGCGGCGGCCACCCACGGATCGTCGAGGGGCCGGTAATGGCGGAACTGCTCCTGCGTCGCGAACGCCTCGCTGTAGTCCTGCAGCGTGAAGAACAGGAGGCCCATCGCGAGGTAGGTGACGACGTGCAGCAGCGTGAAGCGTGCGATGCGGCCCCAACCCGTTCTACGACCGGTCGCGGCGCTGGACGTCGGCGGGCGCGTCCGCCGCATGGCCGCCCGACCGTCCGTACCCAGCCGCGACAGCGCTCGCGGCAACGCCCAGGCCATCAGCGCGCCATGAAGCGCCGCAGCGACCACGATCAGGGCGTGCCCCGCGAGGCCGGTTCGCGTGTAGAACCACCCCTCGAGCGAGCCGGGCAGCGGCTCGACCGAACCCAGCGCGACCAGGCCGAAGAACACCCCGAACAGGACCCAGAACGGCCGGGCGTGTCGCAGCAGGACGCCCCGGAACGGCGCGAGGATCAGCGCCAGC
>Ga0209936_1000904_pt1 | contig 16753 bp, 9 predicted proteins | sample SalPonR1_A_D1_MG_FD_185694 | JGI IMG/M metagenome (GOLD analysis project Ga0209936, IMG submission 185694) | Salt pond soil microbial communities from South San Francisco under conditions of wetland restoration - Salt Pond MetaG R1_A_D1_MG... ... | reverse complement strand
TTGCAATGCCGGGAGAACCGGAATCCGGAGTGCCATCGGCTGATTCCTTCGAAGATACCCAGATACTGTCAACAACCATTTTACCCGGATCATCCAGTAAAGAGTCATGCACAAAAACCGTATCGGCAAAACTTTCCGTAACCCGCCGGAAGGATACCAGCGAGTCGGAAAAAGCAATCTCCTCATCCGGAACATCGTAAAGATAGTTTTGGTTAACATCCCGCAGGACAAAAAGCTTAAACGCTTCGTTGCGGATATTGTTAATTTGAAAAAACCCCTGGTCATCTGTTTTGGAGATATATTCAGGAATATCTTTCATGGGTATCGAATCAGACCGCTCACTATACAGCATGACCAGGACATCTTCTTCGGGTAAAAGGTTAAATGCGTTCAGCACTGTTCCCTGAACAGACATGGAGTCGATATATTTGCCGGTAGAAAATACATACTGAAAATTCTCAATGGGATTGCCTTCGGTATAATCCTGTAACGAGTTGCCCATATAGATATTATAGGTTGTTGAATCTCTTAGTTCGGAAAGAATTTCAATATGCAATGATTTTCCTTTAACGACAATATTTGGTTTTTCTTCAACCGGAGGGGAAACAATTAAATTCTGATTCAGATTTTTAAGCTGAATAAATTCATCAAACTGAATCTTTATCAAATCACTTTTAAAATTGGTAGTAAATTTGGGTGGCTGGGTTGATACTACATCCGGCGGTTCGATATCTTTCGGACCTCCCGTAGGTGCAACAACCCTTGCGCACGCAGTTATCCATAAAAGAAGAAAAAAAAGTATGAGGTGTTGTAAGTATTTCATTTTCATAATTCCATCGTAAAAATATCGCGGTTACAAACTTAAAAAGTTTATTTCAATAAATAGTCATGTCCGTACAAATTTGATGGTTTTATTCTGTTGCTGATTGAACATTTAATGATTTCATCCATTCACTCCGGTAAAACAGAATGTTTCCTACATATTGGCACATCCACCAGGCGGTTTTGACCCGCCAGTCGGGTTTTCGGGAAAAAACTTGCGATCCTGCAGGTATATGGCTATAAATATTGCATTTATTCTGAAAACTTGATTTTTTTTCATCGAACAATTTATTATTCCAGGGGGCTTTGCCCCAAACCCCACATACTTTCTTGTCCTGAAACAAGAAAGTACGCAAAGAAATTCAAGGCTGCGCCCGCCTCACCCGAAAAACTCCGCGATGTGAGCTGAAAAATCTGATCTTGCACTTCCCTAAGGTCAGTGGTTGGCTTCGGCGAGCTCGCACAAAACGCTCGGTTCAAACAGCAGATTTTTCTTCACGCTCACGGTACTTGTTTTTCGGCTTGCCGGACAAGGCCAATCCGTAAACGAATCGCCTGACAAAGAAATAATCTGCTTTCTGAAAAAATATCATCAATTCACCCCGGTAAACCAGGGTGTTGCCCTGCATAATGTTACACTCGCTAAGCGAATTGAGGAGATTTTACTATTAATTAGATATAATAAATATATCCTGAGCCTGAATATTTTTTATACCTTTGTAATTTATAAAAACAAAATTTATGATACTTAATTATATTCACTGGGACGTTGACCCTGAGATTATAGGCTTTTGGGGATTATCTATACGTTATTACGGGGTGCTTTTTGCTGCATCCTTCTTTTTCGGATATCTTATCATGCAAAAAATCTTTAAAAAGGAGGGACTAAGCGTTGAGCTGCTGGATAAGCTTACCGTTTATGTTGCTGTTGGCACGGTCGTTGGCGCCAGGCTGGGGCATTGTCTCTTTTATGATCCTGCCTACTATCTGCAGAATCCCATCGAGATTATAAAAATCTGGCGTGGCGGATTAGCAAGTCATGGCGCAGCCATAGGTATCCTTATTGCTTTGTATTATTTTGCCCGGAAGAACAAAAAGCCCTACCTGTGGATTTTGGATCGTATCGTTATTGTGGTTGCACTGGCCGGCTTTTTTATCCGCATGGGCAACTTAATGAACTCTGAAATTTACGGTATTGAAACCTCCTTACCCTGGGGATTTATTTTTGTCCGCAACGGGGAGGTGTTGCCCAAACATCCTACACAAATATATGAGGCTCTATCCTACTTACTGATATTTATACTCCTTTATAGCATCTACCGTAAAAAAGGAACAAAAGTACGGCAGGGACTGATTTTTAGTTTGTTTCTGATTTTGCTTTTTAGTGTTCGCTTTTTGATCGAGTTTATCAAAGAGGTGCAGGTAGATTTTGAACAAACGATGTCTTTAAATATGGGGCAATGGCTAAGCATTCCGTTTGTCATCATCGGATTTTATTTGTTGTACCGAAGCTACAAGCTCCAACCGGCATAGTATGAGAATCCCGGGGTGCCTTAACGACACGCCGGGGGAAGTATACAATATGCCCTGAAGGAACGGTACGTTTTTGGGGAACCTTCAAGACGCAAAAAAAGATTGATTCATATTTTCACCCTCTTGTTTTCTCCCTCAAGCATGCATACTAAATGGCAGGGGAGAATAAAAATAGTGTTTTTGCACCATTTTGTCCCCCTACCAGGTTTACCTGCATCGCTTTCGCAAAGCTTCAGACGCTTACGCTAAAGCTTCAGACGCTTGCGCTAAAGCTTCAGCGGCAGCGTGCGGCAGCGTGCGGAGCAAAGCCGAATGGCAGGGGGATTAAGGGGGTGGAATCCATTATTCATTCATTAAAAAGGTTTCTATATTTTCCGGCGAAATCGTATCAAAATTTTTTACCGGATATGCTTTTGAAAATGTTTTGGAAAGAAGTCCTTTTTTATTTGGATTCCACTTAAATTCAAACGCTGAAAGTTCAGAGTCAATTTCTTCAATATAATCTATTTCCTGTTGTTGGGTGGTTCTCCAAAAATAATCTTTAAAATCAATATCCTTGTTATGATTGTATTTTAATCTTTCGGAAATGATAAAATTTTCCCATAAAGCTCCCACATCTGTCCGCGAATTTAGGGGAAGGAAATTACCAATGATAGCATTTCGTATACCATTATCATAAAAATATATTTTCTTCCCTTTTTTGATTTCGTTCCGAACATTTTTGTTTAAACCGTGCAGTCGAAAAATAATGAATGCTTTTTCTAATAAATCAATATATTTCTCTACCGTACCCCGGTCAGAATCAACTAATTTAGCTAATTCATTATAGGATACTTCATTTCCGATTTGTAATGCCAGTGCTTTTAGTATTTTCTCCAGTAATACAGGTTTTTGTATGTGTTCCAGCATCAATAAATCCTTATATAAATAACTGGAAGCTAAAGATCTTAAAAGTTTATTCTCCATACCGGAATTTAAAATAATATCCGGATAAGAGCCATAAACCATGCGATGTTCAATAAGCCTTTTTTCTGTAAGAAATCCATGGTATTGAACCATTTCGTTAAAAGAAACAGGAAATAAGTTGAACTCCAGTTTGCGTCCGGTCAAAGGCTCATTTATTTTATTGGCCAGTTCAAATGACGATGAACCTGTTGCGATGAGTTGAATACCGGGAAAATTATCGTGAATAATTTTTAGTGCCAGTCCTGTTTCCGGGATGCGTTGAGCTTCGTCCACCACTACTATTTTATATTGCCCTATGACAGGTTTTAATTTAGTGCTACTCACATGTGTTAAAATCTCCCGTACATCGGCATCATCTCCATTTAAAAACAGCGTTTGATTTTTATGTTTTCTTACCAATGAATGTACAAGGGTTGTTTTACCTACCTGCCGTGCGCCATAAATCAATATGGCTTTATTTTTAAAAAGACAGGGTTGTATCATATGTTCCAGTTCTCTGGTTATCATCTCATCGGTTAATTTTTACAACAAACATATAAAAAACAGTTTTAAATCACAAATAAATATAATAAAATGTGGTTTTAATTGCGTTTTATTATGTTTTTAGTGCCTGTCAACCCATTTATTTAGCGTAACGACCAAAAGTTATTACCCAGGGTCACTAAAATAAACGTATGACTTCAGAAAAGAACAATGGTTTGTTTTTACTCCATAGTGCATGGGCACCATTTTGTCCCCCTACGAGGGTCCCAATAGCTATCGGGAGAGGGGGTGGAATAAGAAAGATTAGTTTTTTCACCCTCTGTCCTGCGGACACCTCCCTCAAGTTTACCTGCATCGCTTTCGCAAAGCTTCAGACGCTTACGCTAAAGCTTCAGACGCTTACGCTAAAGCTTCAGACGCTTGCGCTAAAGCTTCAGCGGCAGCGTGCGGCAGCGTGCGGAGCAAAGCCGAATGGCAGGGGGATTTAGGGGGTGGAAAAAAGAAAAATTAGGTTTTTCAGCAATGGTTACCCGAAACCCTGAAAGGGGGTTGCTGAAAATCAAAAACATTTGATTTCTTAAAGCATCGCTTTGTTTGTCAAAAAATTTATGTAATTTTATTACTCTATAAACATTCTTTTTCTGATAATTCGCACCATATGATTAATCAAATTATAGATTTCAGCATCAAGAATAAGCTCATCGTTATTCTTTTCACCCTCACTCTTACGGCCTTTGGAATATATTCGGTATATAAAATCCCGGTAGGTGCCGTTCCCGACATCACGAACAACCAGGTACAGGTCATCACCGTTTCTACCAGCCTGTCTACCCAGGATGTGGAGCAGTTTATCACCCATCCGGTAGAGCTTGAGATGGCCAATTTGCCGGGGGTCATTGAAATACGGTCGGTTTCAAAATTTGGATTATCGGTAGTTACCATTGTCTTTGAGGAAAGCCTGGGTACCTATCTTCCCCGTCAGCTTATCTCGGAAAAGATTAAAGCGGCTTCTGCCAACATCCCCGAGGCCTTTGGAACCCCCGAGATGGGACCTATTACTACAGGTTTAGGTGAAATTTACCAGTATATTTTAGATGTTGAAGAAGGGTACGAAAACAAATATTCAGCGATGGAGCTGCGCACCATCCAGGACTGGATGGTAAAGCGCCAGCTGTCGGGCATTCCCGGCGTGGTGGAGGTGAACACGTGGGGTGGTTTTTTAAAAGAGTACGAAATAGCCATCAACCCGAACGAGCTGAAAAATATTAATCTCACCTTACTCGATATTTATGAAGCGGTAAGTAAAAACAATAACATTGCCGGCGGATCATACATCGAAAAAAATAACCAGAGCTTTTTTATCCGTGGTGAAGGGATGGTTGAGGATCTTGAGGATATTGGTTCTGTTGTGGTAAAAAACATCAACGGCCAACCCATCCTTGTTCGCGATATTGCCGAGGTAAAACTAGGGCATGCCAACCGCTACGGAGCCATTACCGCCAACGGCGAGGGTGAAAAGGTGATGGGTCAGATCATGATGCTTAAAGATGCCGACTCAAAGCTGGTCATTAATGCTGTGAAAGAACGGGTTGAGGAGGTACAGCAAAATCTGCCCGAAGGCATATTTATTAACCCGATCGTTGAAAGAAGCGAGCTGATTTCCAGAACATCCTTAACCATCGTGGAAAACCTTTTGCTGGGATGTATTATTGTTATGCTTTCTGTCATCTTAATCCTGGGAAACATCCGCTCAGCACTGATTATCTCATCCATTATTCCGCTCTCGTTACTTTTTACCATCTCGATGATGTATCTTCTGGATATTGATGCCAACCTGATGAGCCTGGGAGCACTCGACTTTGGGATTATTATCGACGGCGCTGTGATTATTGTCGAATATATTGCTCTGAGGGTTACCAGGCAAAAAGCGGAGTACGAATTAGCCTCAGGGAAACAAAAAACGTTACTACTGAACAAAATATCCTATGAGGGAGCCTCCAAGATGATTAACTCAGCTATTTTCGGGCAGATCATCATTCTGGTCGTGCTTATCCCGGTACTTACCCTCACGGGTGTTGAAGGGAAGATGTTCAGGCCCATGGCCCTTACGTTCAGCTTTGCCATTATCGGCGCGATGATTCTGGGACTTACCTGGGTTCCTGTGGCTGCCTCCCTGTTTTTAAAGCCCGAGAAAGAAAAGAAAAAAAGTATTGCCGGATGGATCATGAAGATGGCCCACCGATCGTACGATCCGGTCATTAAGTTCGCCTACGCCAACAAGCAGTTATTTATTGGCATGGCTATTGCCTCGCTTATCATTACAGGCATTATTTTCTCCCGCATGGGTGGTGAGTTTGTCCCTACCCTCGATGAGGGTGATTTTGTGATTCAGCCGGTATTAAAAACCGGTACCTCGTTGAGCAAAACCATTGAGCTGACCACTGAGATGGAAAATATTTTAATTGAAAATTTCCCTGAGGTAGACCAGATTGTTTGCCGCATAGGTGCTGCCGAAGTACCTACCGACCCCATGTCGATGGAAGAGATCGACATGATTATTACGCTGCATCCTCCCGACACCTGGCAGTCGGCAAACAGCAAAGAAGAGCTGGCCAACCAGTTTAAAGAAGCATTAATGGTTATCCCGGGTGTTGATTATGAGTTTACCCAACCCATAGAGATGCGTTTTAATGAGCTTATTACCGGTGTACGTGCCGATATTGCCATAAAGATCTTTGGTGAAGACATGGATTATCTCAACCAGAAAGCCGCTGAAATAAAATCGGTCATCGAAGATGTTCCCGGAGCTGCGGATATTGTGCTGGAAAAAACCGCCGGCCTTCCCCAGATAAAAATTGTATACGACCGTTCCAAGATGGCTGCTTATGGACTGAATATCGAAGATATTAACCGGCAGCTTTCCGGTGCTTTTGGCGGATTGACAGCGGGCAATGTTTTTGAAGGAGAGAAACGCTTCGACCTGGTTATCCGTTTTAAAGAGGGCTATCGCACAGATATCGAACATATCCGCCAAATGGGTATTCCTATTCGGGGAGGACAGCAGATGCCGCTGGCTGAATTTGCGGATATTGACTATACGTACGGACCGGCAAAAATATCCAGAGAAAATGCACATCGTATGATGGCCGTAAGTGTAAATGTGCGAAACAGGGATCTGGAATCGGTGATTCAGGATATTCAAACCCGTGTAAACCATCATATAACGTTAAATCCCGGCTATTATATCCAGTATGGAGGGCAGTTTGAAAACCTGGAAAATGCCATGAACCGCTTAAAGCTGGCAGTACCCGTATCCCTTTTACTTATCTTTATCTTCCTGCACTTTGCCTTTAAATCACTCAAAGATGCGGTGATGATTTTTACCGCCGTGCCCCTGTCTATGGTTGGCGGGGTAATATTACTGTGGCTGCGGGGAATGCCTTTTAGTGTTTCGGCCGGCATAGGCTTTATTGCCCTTTTTGGGGTGGCTGTACTCAACGGGATTATTCTAATTGAATACTTAAAAGAGCTGAAACAGGGAGGAATGAACGATATGCGGGAGCTGATTTTGAAAGCCACACATGGGCGGTTGCGTCCGGTAATGCTTACGGCAGTATCTACCGCTGTAGGGTTTCTGCCTATGGCAATCTCCACTTCGGCAGGTGCCGAAGTACAACGTCCACTGGCAACCGTGGTTATTGGCGGACTGGTAACCTCTACCATGCTGACGATGATCCTGTTACCTATCCTGTTTTACTATTTTAACTCTTCCACCCCGATAAAAAAGATTTTTTCGTTTAAGAAAGGGGCTTCACTGTTACTGATTTTCTTGTTGACGGGAACCCTTAGCGGTTTTTCGCAGGAAACGGAAGATGCTAACGACATTCAAAAAATGACTATCACCCAGGCTGTTGAGCAGGCATTAGAAAATAACCCGGCGATAAAAAATGCCCGGCTGTCGGTAACCTCCGCCAAAAAACAAAAACAGGGCATCATCAATATCCGGCCTACCGAGTTTTCGTATCAGAAAGGACAGTTAAACTCGGAGCTCATCGACTATTCTTTTGATATTCAACAGAATTTCGGCTCGTTGCTTACGCACTTTCAATCCGGCAAGCTGGTCAAAGGAAACATCAACCTGTCGGAGAAAGAGCTGCAAATCGCAGAAAAAAATATTACCGCCGAGATCAAGATTGCCTGGTACCGGTGGATACTCCTGATTAACCGGCAAAAGATCAAGCAGCAGCAGGCAGACCTTTACCGGGAGTTTGTCCGCATAGCCAGGCTAAAATATGAGCTGGGCGAGTCGAACCTGCTGGAGCAAACCATGGCCGAAACGGAGTATGCATCCACCAAAAACGAGCTGCTGAAAATCACCGAGCAGCTTATTATTGCCGAAAATAAGGTAAAACAAATCATGCATACCGACGGGAACCTGCTGCCCAAAAATGACAGTCTGCAGATCTATGCGCTGCCTCCGGCCGGCAACCCGGGGCAACGTTTCAGCAGCTCGGTATTACTGGAATATTACGAAAGCCTGTACCGGATTGAAAATGCCAGATATAACATCGAGCGCTCACGCTACTTCCCCGAAATCACTGCCGGATATTTTAACCAGCAAATCGACGGGGTGGAAGGCTTTTCGGGGTGGAGCATAGGACTAAGGATGCCGCTGTGGTTTATGCCCCAAAATGCACAGGTGCAGCAGGCAAAAATAGAAGCCCAGAAAGCACAAAACACGCTTGAATATCAGCAGTTTAATCTGGAAAAGGAGATTGAGAACCTGATACTGCAGCTGGACCAGCTACAGAATGATCTGCTTTATTATCACGAAAGTGCACTAAAAAAAGCGGAGATATTAAGACACACGGCGCGCACAAAATTTGAAAAAGAAGAAATCGATTACATGGAATTTATCCAAAGCATCAAAACAGCACAGGAAATTAACCTGGCATACCTTAATACGCTTTATCAATATAATGAGACCGCAATAAAACTTGAATTTTATACCGAATAAAATGAATCAAACGATGAAAAATTTATTAATAGTTATCCTGTCCGTACTATTATCAGCCTGTAGCAACCAGGGCCAAAACGAAGAGACCGGGAATGCTGAACAACCCTCCGAAAAACAGGAGGGCGTTGCGCTCACTACAGCGCAAAAAGAGCGGGCAGGAATACAAACAGGAACCATAGAACAACGCACCCTGGCGGATATCATTTTTTGTACCGGCCGATTATCGGTCCACCCGCAGGATAAGGCCAGTGTGTCGCCGTCTATTGGCGGTTTTATCCAGAAGATCCATTCCCGTACAGGAAAAAAGGTTACGCAGGGAGAGGTGCTGGTAACGCTTCAACACCCCTCATTTTTTGAGTTACAACAGCAGTACCTGGAAACCAAAGCGCGCAAGGATTATTATTATGAGGAGTATAAGCGGCAGGGTGAGCTGACGGTAGAAAATGCAGCCTCGATAAAAACCATGCAGCAGGCCAAAGCCGACTACCTGTCGGCCGAAGCAAAATATAAATCGTTAAAGGCACAACTGGTGCTTTTAGGGGTTGATGTAGCCCAAATTGAGCAGGGCGAGCTGAAGCAGGCTTTTGTGGTTTCCGCTCCCGTTAGCGGGACCATCACATCCATCCATGGCAATGCCGGGATGTATATCGGTGAGGGAACACCGATGGTAGAAATTGTGAACGACCAACAATTAAATGTGGTGCTCAACGTTTTAGAAAAAGAGGTGGGAAAAGTGGACTATGGACAGCCCGTCACTTTTCAGACCCTGAACAGCGACCAGGTTTATGAAACAACCGTAGAACGTATCGGCAACAAAATTGACGGAGAAGATAAAAGGGTGCCTGTTTTTGCCACCATAGACAACAGCCGGCGGACATTGAAAGCAGGGATGTTTGTTGAAGCGCAGCTTTTAACGGCCGAAAAAAAGGTGTATGCGCTGCCCGGAGAGGCTGTCTTTGACCGGGAGGATGGATCGATCGTATTTGTGGAGAAGGACAACCGATACCTTAAAGTCCCTGTTCGTAAAGGACTAACAAAAGACGGGTGGTACGAAATTATCGACCCCGACCCGATGCTTTTGAATCAAAAGGTGGTCATCCGGGGAGGATACTATTTACAATCGATGACAGAAATTATGGAATAGGGATATTGTAGAAATTAAAAATATAATATACCTTTGTTCATCAAATTCAAAAACCCAACAAATTAACATAAAAATGGAAGACCAAAACAAAAATCAGAACCAGGACCATAACCAGCAAAAAGAGAATAAGCAGCCATCGCCGCCACCCAAGAAGGACAACAAAAGTTTACACGTTATCGTGTGGTTGCTGGCTATCGTTTTAGGGGTAGTTACCTTTTTGTATATCAACCAAATGCAGAAGACCCATACCATAGAAACCGCCTTAACGGCTGAAAAGGACTCTTTACAAACCAGTTTACTCAGTCTGCGCAACGAGTATGACTCGTTAATGACAGACAACGATACGTTAAATGCTCAGCTGATTGATGAGCAGGAAAAGATTGATGATTTGCTGGCGGAGATAAAATCCGTAAAAGCAACCAACTATGCCAAAATAAGGCAACTACAAAGTGAACTGGGAACCTTACGTAAGGTAGCCAAAAGCTATGTGCATCAGATTGACTCGTTAAATACCCTTAACCAGCAGCTGGTAGCCGAAAATATAAAGGTTAAAAACGATTTTAACGAGGTGGTATCAACCAAAAACGAGCTGGAAGAGCAGAACGAAGATTTATCAGGGAAAGTGGAGATGGCCAGCGTATTACGTACCGAGAATCTGCGGGCCACACCACTCAACCGAAGGGGAAAAGAGAATAACCGTATCAATAAGATAGAAAAGATACAGATTGATTTCTCCATCAAAGAGAATGTGCTTGCCGAACCGGGAGAGCGTACTTTTTATGTACGGATAGCCGGCCCGGATGATTATATCCTGGCAAAGTCGGAAAATAACTTATTCGAATACCAGGGGCAGGAGATTATTTACTCGGCCCGGCGACCGGTAGATTATATGAACGATAAAATCGATGTGACCATTTACTGGGATAATAACGGAACACTCATCCCGGGCAGTTACGATGTATATATCTTTGCCGACGGCCATGAGATTGGCGTTACTTCGTTTGAGATTGAAGAATCGGGATGGTTCTAAATCTATAAAAAATATTTTATCAGGAGGAGCGCTGAAGGGTGCTCCTTTTTTTTGTGGGTATTGGCACCATTCTGTCCCCCTACGAGGGGGATCGAGGGGGTGGAAAAGAGAAAATTTAGGTTTTTCACCCTCCGGTCTGTGACCACCTCCCTCAAGGGAGGACAAAAGTAGGGTTTTTGCACCATTTTGTCCCCCTACGAGGGGGATCAAGGGGGTGGAAAAAAGAAAATTTAGGTTTTTCACCCTCCGGTCTTTGACCACCTCCCTCAAGGGAGGACAAAAGTAGGGTTTTTGCACCATTCTGTCCCCCTATCAGGGGGATCAAGGGGGTGGAAAAGAGAAAAATTAGATTTATCACCCTCCGGTCTGCGACCACCTCCCTCAAGGGAGGACAAAAGCAGGGCATTTGCACTATTTTGTCCCCCTACGAGGGGGATCGAGGGGGTGGAGAAGAGAAATTTAGGTTTTTCACCCTCCGGTCTGCGACCACCTCCCTCGAGGGAGGACAAAAGCAGGGCATTTGCACCATATTGTCCCCCTACGAGGGGGATCGAGGGGGTGGAATAAGTAAATTTATTTTAAGCAAGCGAGGGCCAGCGGCTGTCCCAAAAGGAAGATATTCATATTTTCAGCAACTTTTGCCCCGAACCCCTGAAGGGGAAGTTGCTGAAAATAAAAAACATCAATACCGGGTAAAATCTTTTAATTGCGGGGCAGCGTAAATATAAATTTACTCCCCTTCCCTGTTTCGCTTTCAACGCGGATACTACCCGAGTGTTTCTGAACAAATTCATGGCACAGCTTGAGTCCCAACCCCGAGCCACGTTCGTTTCTGGTGCCTTTTGAACTGTAAAGCTGGTACTTGTCAAACAATTTTGTCCTTACTTCTTCGCTAATACCCACACCGGAATCGGCAACCGCAATCTGCACTTTTTCTTCATTTATCTCTCCCGCGATATCTACTTTTCCCCCTTCGGGTGTAAATTTAATGGCATTGTCCACCAAATTGCGAATCACCAGGTGGATCATATTTTTATCAAATGTAACGACCAGCTCATTAGAGAGGGTATGCTTTAACTGAATCTTTTTACTCTCGGCAGCGGGTTGCTTCAGCTGCATAATCTCGTGTACCAGTTCCGTAAGGTTGGCTGGTTTAGGTTCGAAGCTGATTTCATTCTTTTGCTGCCGGGCCCAGGTAAGCAGGTTTTCCAACAATGCATAGGTGGAAGAAGCAGAGTCTTTTACGGTTTCCAGCACCTCCTCATAACTTTCTTTATCCTCCCTGGCGGCATCGACATCCAGGAATTCAAGCAATCCCCTGAGTGTTCCTACCGGGCCGCGTAAATCGTGGGCAATGATCGAAAACATATTGTCTTTTAACCGGTTGGCTTTCTGCAGCTCACCCCGCTGTTCTGAAATGATCCGGTTTTTGGTGCGTAACTTTTTGTTGAGCAGAATAAGTATCAGAACAACGGTACTCACCAGTAACAGGATAATGGCTATTACCCATAATTTGGTGTTTTGCTGTTCTATTTCCAGCTCATTCAGCTGATTTTCCTGTTTTAACTGCTGATTTTCATATTCCCTGATGGTAATCTCGAAGTTCTCTTTCAAATCCCGGATTGCCTTGCTGTTTTGTTCTTCCTGTATGCTGTCTTTATACTGATGGTGCAGCTCATGGTAAGCCAGCGCATCTTCGGTTCTTCCCAATGCTTTGCTGCCTTCGTAAAGGTTATAGCTGGCATCCTGTATCATGTCAATCTCCCGGTTTTTTTCAGCTTCCTGCAGGGATTTTTTACCCCATGCCAAAGCCGTTTTGTAGGCACCCTTCTCCAGGTAAATATTGCTGTTATTATTATACACCTCCGAAAGAAAGCTGGTAATTCCTTTTTCCTCACTGATGGTCAACACTTCTTTATTGGTTTGCAGCGCCTTATCCAGTAACCCTAACTGATGATAAATGATCCCCAGTGTTAACATGGATGATGCTTTGTTCCATACGGTTTGTGGCTTACTGAACCCTTCTACGGCCTTAAGGGCATACTCCAGGGCTTCCTGATGGTTTCCCTGTTTGGAGGCCAGGTTCGCCAGGTTATGGTATGCACCGGCTGGACCATCAGTAAAACCTATGGCTTTGCATTTTTCAATATATTGCAGGTTATATTCCCTCGATTTTTCATAATCTCCCTGATTTTCATATACCGATGCCAGCGTAACGAGGCATTGCGCATAGTTATATTCGTCATCCAGCGCTTTAAACCTTTTGGTCAGTTTCAGTAATATGGGCAAAGCCTCTGAATCCCTGCCCTGCGTTTGCATCAGAAAAACGGTATTCAGGCGTGTAGATGCCCACTCCCACGAATTAGGATCAATATGTTCCAGGGACAGGTGATAATATTCTTCTGCTTTGACTACATTCCCCCTGTAAAAATGGCTTGTACCCAGGTTATTGTAACAATCGGCCAGCAGTTTGGATTCATTATGGCGTTCAAAAACCGGGATGAGGGTATGAACAACAGAATCAAACTTTTCAAACCGGTAGCTGGCCAGGAGTGCTTTGCTGGTTTCTTTCATAACCCTTGCTTCCCTAAGCTCATCGCCCATTTTTTGAGCAAGCTCCAGTGCTTCGCCGGCATACGCTTCTGCTTTTTGGGGTTCCTCCGCTTTCAGGGCTTTATGAAGCTCCAGGAGGGCTTCGAATTTTTGTGCCTCGTCATTCGTGGTTTGAATGATTTGCTGAAGACTGTCGGTGTTTGCTCCGTTTTCCTGCTGACTAACAGCTGTTAACGGTAAAAAGAACAAAAAACTAATAAGTGTAAGAATGGTTTTCTTCATGGTCATAATTTTGTAAGATGGTTCATTTTAATGCCATGAAGATAACAGGAACAAGCCGTTTTAACCATGACTTTTGAACAGGATTTTACATTTTTTTGACCGAACGTTCTGTTGGGTTGACCAATGTTTATGCTGCTTTTTTGTGTACCCCGACGAATTATATAAAGCGCATGTGATGCTTTACGGCTTGCACATTTTCAGCGGATGTGAGCATCTCCAAAAGCATAAAAGCCACTTCCGGAGCAGTAGCCGGCCCGATGGAGGTGATAATATTATCATCTTTCACGATACGGCGGTCGTTAACGATAGCACCCATTGCTGCCAGCTGTTTCCTGCGGTGCCCGTCACTCAGATCATATGTTGTGGCGTTCCGGTCTTTGAGCACACCCGCTTTGGCTACGGGCAAAGCGGCTACACAAATAGCGGCAATAGTTTTGCCCGCTTCGTTAAAATGGCGGATAACATCCTGAAACTGTTCTGCATAGGCATCCTCGTAAAAACCGGTCTCTTCAAAGCCTCCGGGAATAGCCAGGGCATCAAAATCATCTAAACGGATATCTTTTAGTTGCGCCTGGGGCTCTACCACCAGGTTCCAGGTGCCCTTGATCTGTTTCCTTATCCCGGCGGTTAGCAGGTCAACCCCTTCGAGTCCTTCGGCGCGGCTCCACCCCATAACATCGGTAAAAACACTGGCTTCGTATTCTTCAAACCCCTGTGCCAGCAGTAAAAGTACTTTTTTTGTCATATCGTAAAAAATTTGAGCTAAAGATAGAGATTTCTCCTAAAAAAAATACAGCAGTCTTTGCGAAATTAATTACAAGTGTCATTGCAAAAAAACAAGTGTCTTTACAAAAAAAACAAGTGTCATTCCGGGGAGGAACGACGAAGGAACCGAAATTGCGTAAGCAATGAGCTCAGCGAAGCTAATCTTTAAAGAGTCCTGGGAAAAATAAAGATTCCTTCACTTCGTTCGGAATGACACTGGAGTGTTGATGAGTATGGCTCGCAATGACGCATGAGAAAAGGATCGGAATGACACTGGAGAGGGGGAACACAATGACACTGGAAGAAGAAAAGATTGCCTGCCTGTCCTCCTCAGGCGGATAAATCCGGCAGGCAGGCTTCGCTGCACTCGCGATGACACAGCGGTACAGAGGAATGGGATCGCGATGACACAGTAGTATTGAGGAAGGGGATCGTGATGACACAAAAGAAAAAGGGCTTCGTCAAAGCAAAACCCTTGTTATTAAAAAGCTTTATGTGGTCTTTAGGTTCTTGATTTATTTAAAATTACACTGATAATCCCGGTTTTCTTTCATGATTTGAACGCTTGCGGGATAGTTTTCGACAAACCAAACGAAAAATATTCTTCTACCTAAATAAAAAGCTAAACAAAGCTATCAAATTCAGGTAAACTTTTCCAGCTTATTATTTCAATACCTTCAGAACGTTTTTGATTGTCGTCACCAGCATAAATAATCTTACCGTTCTTTTCTCCGGTAAGTTTGAGCCAGTAACGCAAATGTCTAAAAAATTCATTGTGAACTGTTTTACCTGATTTTATCTCAACTGGAATAAAATGATTGGTTTTATCAATAATTAAATCGATTTCGCGACCTGTTTTATCTCTCCAGAAGTATAAAGAATCATTAATCCCCAGGTTATTTTTTTGTTTAATGAGTTCAGAAACAACCAGGCATTCGAATAAAGATCCTTTTAGAGGATGTAATGTAAGATGTTCAATTTTACGAATACCAAGTAGTGATGATGCCAGGGCAGTATCATAAAAATAGAGCTTCGGACGTTTAACAATGGTTTTATTATAATTTTTATAAAAAGGAGGAAGTAAAAAAACAATGTAACTACTTACCAAAACACTTAACCACGATTGTATTGTTTTTACATCTACACCTACTTCAACGGATAGCGAAGTATAATTCACTTCTTGTCCGGTTCGCCCTGCAAGCAAACGCATAAATTTTTCAAAAATCAAAAGATCAGAAATATTTTTTAGTTGTCGTACATCTCTTTCGATGTAGGTCCTGATATAACCGGGTATCCATTCCCGGATCTCTATTTTCTGATCGTATACAGGAGGATAAAAACCGTTTAAAATAAAATCATTTTCGTTGTAGGATAGATTATATGCTGTTATCTCTTTTAAACTAAAAGGGAAAAGATTCAAATATCCTACTCTGCCGGCCAGAGACTGAGTAATCTGTTCGTTTAATAAAAAGTTGTTTGATCCGGTTAATATAAATTGTCCGGGTTGGGCATTATTATCTACAATTTCCTGCAAATATGAAAATAATAAAGGAGTTCGCTGTATTTCATCTAAAATGGCACCTGTAGAAAATTGGTTTAAAAATCCTCGTGGATCATCGATAGCAAACTGTCTGTTATCAGGATTCTCTAATGTAATATACGGTTTATCGGGGAATACTGATTTTACCAGGGTTGTTTTACCAGATTGACGCGGTCCGGTAACAGCAACAACTTTAAACATTGAAAATAAATGCTTTAGTCTTTTTGATGCAATTCTTTTAATCATACAACAAATATAGGAAAAATATGGAGTCTAAATCCATGTTTGTCCGTTTTTTTAGCAAAAAAGTAGCAAAAAATGAAAACATATTCACCTGTTCATTCAAATCGGCCTGACGGGTTAAAGAAAAAATGGAATCAGATTTCAAAATTGTAAGGTTTATTTAATTGTTTTTATGCAAATGTGCAATCGCATTGCAAAATTGCATATAATTAAATCCCAAACCATCAATAGAAAGCAGATTTAACAGATTCGCTATGCGAAACGCGGATGAACACAGATTTTAAAATAACAAGCGTCATTACAAAAAAAACAAGTGTCATTCCGGGGAGTACTAAAATAAACTACAAGTGTCATTGCGAGGATCCCGATAGCTAT
>Ga0209936_1000899_pt1 | contig 16841 bp, 11 predicted proteins | sample SalPonR1_A_D1_MG_FD_185694 | JGI IMG/M metagenome (GOLD analysis project Ga0209936, IMG submission 185694) | Salt pond soil microbial communities from South San Francisco under conditions of wetland restoration - Salt Pond MetaG R1_A_D1_MG... ... | reverse complement strand
GAACAGGCCTTGATTTTTTTCTACTACTCTCTACCACAGATATTTTTGTTAAATGATCCATGTATAGGCGCACATAGTTATCGAATACTTCCGTCATTATAGGTTCCCAAGTACTATTTTTCTCATCATAATATAAAGCTTCTAAGGCTTCTTTTGGTTCTTTCGATAAAATATGGGATTTTTCGTAGGGAATATCTATTGTTAAATGACCATCAAAGCTTTTTGTATCATCTAGAGTAATTTCATAAGAACTCAAAACATTATTAATCTCCTTTGAAATTTCAGGTGCAGCACTAGTTTGAGAAATTACCAATTCTTTTTCTTCATCTAAAGCCATACCCGGTAGGGTTATTACAATACCATCTTCTGTACTGAAACTCTTTTCCTCTATACTAGGTTGCACAAGTGCCTTAGCTATCGTATAATTCACCGGTGTTGAAGGTATACTTGTAGAAAATATTAAAAATATTATAAATACCGCAGATAATAGCCCACGAATAAATAACCTTCCTCTTGTTCTTTTATCTTCAGGCAACCAGGGTAATGCTGCACGTGGATTTGCCATTCCGAATACCGTCCACATAGCTATTAATAAAAACAATCCCAAGTATATAGTATAAAATCTATCCCTAAATAAAAACATACAAATTAATAATATTAAGAAAATAAATCGTTTTTTATAACTTTTTTTACTTTTTTGTTTGTTTTTTTCTTCGTTATGGTCATAATTCATGAAAATCCTCCTCTAAAATAAATACCCTTACTCCCAAAAATATCATATATATATGATAAAAAATTATCTTTAATCAAAATTTCTCCGTTAAAAAGTAACTTTATAGTTTTTTTATTTGAAATTTTAATTCTTTGCTTTATATTTTATCATCTAAAGAGAACATTTTCCATAAATAATAATATCTATAGTTATTGAAAGTTTTTTTGTTATATGTTGAAATAATTGATAGCAAAATATTTTCACTAGCTTTTAATAGTAAAAAAAGGCTCCAGCAAAAGTATTTTAAGCTGCAACCTTATTAAAAATATTTTTATTAATTTATACTATCTTTTACCATGAGTAGTTCATCTACGAATTTATCACTCTCATTTATCCAAGGATTATGTCCAGAATGCTCAAACCAAACAATTTTCTTATCCGGTGCATCTAAAATATCAAAATATTCTTCAACCAAAGAAGTTGGTGCATTGATGTCATGTCTTCCAAGAAAAAAGTAAACTGGTACTTCAATCTTAGAGTAATCTTCTCTTAAATCAATATCATAAAGCTGTGGATATACATGATTAAAGGTCGAAATAATACCTCTAAAAAAATTAATTTTGTCAATAATTCCATATTCAGGTGAAAAAATATCACGAAATGTATTGTAGCCATTGTTTTGAATTTTAGGATTATTGCTCATGTAAGTTGAAAGATAGTTTATGTATTCAGCACTGTTCCAAGTAACATCATCACCAAAATATGGAGGTCTACCGTTAGCTTTAAGCTTTTTGATTTTATCATGATCACCCTTTTCCTGTGCAATCTCTAATGCCTTGTCGTAATCCATCAACTCTGTTTCTAGAAAATCTACCATTTGTCCAGTTCCTATCACTGCATGATATCTATCTGGCTTCTCTGATGCTAAAAATATACCAAGTGCACTTCCCCAAGATTCTCCAACTACATATATTTTATCTTTTCCGAATCTATTACATAAATATTCTGTAAGTCCTAGTCCATCTTCTATGTAATCATCAACAACTAAAGTGTTTTTATCAGCTGCATAGTAAGATTTTCCAGAACCTGGTTGATCCCAATTCACTACCACAAATTGTTTTTCCAACTCTGCTAGGTCATGTCTCACTGCTGCCATCTGCGAACCACCTGGTCCTCCAGCTAAAAACAAGAGTACTGGATTTTCTTTGTTCTGGCCCCGGATGCTAATCCATTCTTTTCTTCCATTTAACTCGATTTTTGTTATTTCTGAAATACTACCTTCCATAACTTCACCTTGCTCATCTAAAATAGGCGGTGTTTTTGTTGTGATTTGACTAAATATTGAAAATATTAACATAAAAACCATTAAGCAGCATAAAACAAGACCAGTTCTTTTTAAAGGTTTTATTGTTTTACTGAGTGCTTTTTCCTTTCTTTTTTCAATCAAAATTGAAATACCTAGAATAATACCAGTCATTAATACAGCTGCAAGAGCAAGTATTAAAATTATAAATATAATAAATTGATTCATTTTGTATCCTCCCTTTTTATATGTTTTTCTTTATCTATTTAATACTATAAAGACTTACTCTAACATTAAGCTTAACTGAACCTTACAATAACCTTAAATGTTAAAAAGTGCACTTCCATTTTGGAAGTGCACTTTTAGGATTAATCTATATATTTTTTTTCAACCTTATAATAAAGCGTGAGCCTTTGCCTTGTTCAGTTTCAAGTTCTATACTACCATTATGTGCTTTAATAATCTTTGAAGTAATTGCAAGTCCAAGTCCACTGCCACCTGTCTTTGAATTTCTGGATTTATCAGAACGAACAAATGGCTCGAATATAGTTTTAGCGATTGATTCATCTATCCCACTACCATCATCTGCTAGTACAATTTTCACTGTATCTTTTTCATCAATAAGACTAAGTGTGAATTTCGTTCCTGCCTTATTATGCTGTATACAATTTGTAAATAAATTGGCAAAGGCTCTATGCATTAGTTTTTCATCAAATGATATCATTATTTCTGATTCTTCAATATCAAACTCTGCATATATACCTGCCATATCGAATTCAGATAAAAATTGCGAAGCCTCTTCTCTCATAAACTCACATATATCATGCTTTGTAAGGGTTGGTTTAAAGCTTGTATGATCAAGTTTTGTGTATGTGAATAAATCATTCATTAAGTCGTTTGCACGAATGCTATTTCTAAAAATGACATCCGCATATTGAGGGTATTTTTCATTGTCCAGTTTCTCAGATGTACTCAGTATTTCCGCATAACCCATAATAGCTGCTATTGGATTTCTTAGATCGTGGGATATGTCCATCAAATTTTGCTTTTTATCATTTTCTGCTTTTTCCCTTAGGATTTTTTCTCTCTTTAGCTCAGCTGATAACTTATTAATATCATTTTTCAACCATAGAAATTCTCCGTTTAAATCCTCACTCTCTTCAATTTCATATTCACCATGAGTAATTCTCTTAACCATACTGCATAGCTTTCTTAAAGGAGTAATAAAGGCTTTTGCTGAATATTTTGCATACAACCAAGCCCCTAAAAACACCAAGAATATCAAGGCAAGAATCATCCCCATATATAAAGTCAATGCTTTTGTGTATTCCGAAGACTGACTGTTACTAGCAATTGAAAGACGTACGCGTATAGAAACAGGGAAACCAACAACCAGCCAAAAGTTCTCTTCTTCATTGTATGTAACGCTATAAACATATTCTCCATCTGGGCTTTTAACTCTAGTTAAAAAATCAGTCCATTCAGATTTAGTAAATATTGTTTTTTCAAACAAACTATGCCCCCCAAGCTCCTGAACTTTACCATTTTCAAAGACCACCGCTACCCCACCGTTAGAATTTGCTACTCCTGATATGTCAATTTCATCTATTTCTGAACGGATAAGTTCTTCAGCTGTATATTGCGGCTCAATATTAGAACCTTGAAGCCAACCACTGCTTACCAAAGTACCAGATAGAAGTACAATGAAATAGGAGAAAATAAAAAGTGGATACATCATAAGATAGCTTTTTATTAAGTGATTAGAAATACTAATTTGTGCCTTGCCTTTATTTTTTTTCATTAATTTCACCTGTCTTTATCAACGGAGAAGAAGAGAGTTTATATCCAATTCCTCTTATAGTGACTAGGTAATTTGGGTTTTTAGGATCTTCTTCTATTTTACTACGCAAACGGCTCAAATGAACCATGACAGTATTACCATCAAAAAAATATTCTTCCTCCCATACTGCATTGTAGATTTGCTTTTTTGTTAAAACACGACCCTTATTTTCCATAAATAATTTAAGTAGTAAAAATTCCTTTGCTGAAAGGGTTATGATTTGATCATTTTTATAACAAAGGGCTTCATCTAAGTTTAGATTAATTTCACCACAGGAAAGAATATTAACATTAGGCCCTAACTCATCAATTTCCACACCTCTATTTTTCATATGTCTAAACTGTACTTTTACTCTTGCTTTAAGTTCCGCCATACTAAAGGGCTTAACTAGATAATCATCCCCACCTAAAGAAAGCCCTAAAACCTTATCTGTTTCATCACCTCTTGCCGTTAAGAAGATCACTGGTGTTTCATTTTTTTCTCGTATTTTCTGTACCAATTTCAAACCATTCATTTCAGGCATCATGACATCTAGAATACACAACTCAATTTTTTCATGCTGGAAAATTTCCCATGCAATTTTACCATTCTCTGCTATAAAAACTTCATGTCCTTCTCTTGAAAGATTATCCTGTAATAATTCTAAAAGATCTTTCTCATCTTCGGCAATCAAAATTCTCACAACATCACCTCCTATATATTATGCCATACTATAGATAATTGAATTTTTCAATTATTATTTAATTGAATTCCTCCAAATGTTCAATCGCTGTTGTAATTGCTGGTACTACTTGTTTTTTTCTTGAAAGTATACCTGGTGCACAGTAGCTACCTTTTCCTGTTGCTTCTCCTAGAGCTTTACCGATGATATCTTTATACTCACCAACTACTATCATTTCAGATTCTTCTTTAAATATATCTGTAAGCATTAGTATAAAGCTCACATAGTTTTCTTCTCTTCTCTTTTTTTCCATTAGCTCTAATAAATCATTTTTCATATCCCTTAGACTCTCCGGGTCCATTGTGTAAACTTGCGATATTCCTATTGATTCTTCACCAATAGTGAATACTTTAAAATCCTCTTTTAGTAATTCTTCCGGAGTTTTACCTACAAGAGATGTACCTTCTTTAAACATTTCCATAGCAAATTCATCTACATCTATATCTGCGATTTTTTCTAATCTTTTCAGTATTATTTTATCTGTTTTTGTAGATGTAGGTGATCTAAAAGAAAGTGTATCTGATATTATTGATGCTGCTAGTATTCCTGCAATCTTTTTAGAAGGTCTTCTACCATTTTCAAAGAATATCGAAGCTATTATAGTTGCAGTACTTCCTACAGGCTCATTTCTAAAGTAAATAGGAGTTCCTGTAAATACATCTGCAACCCTATGGTGATCTATTATTTCCAGTATTTTAGAATCTTCAAGTCCATCTATCGATTGCCTTCTTTCATTGTGATCTACAAGTATAACTTTTTTCTTTATGCTCGATATTAAATGGTATCTAGATATTAATCCAACTACATTGTTGTTTAAATCTACAACAGGATATGATCTGTATCTAGTTTGACTCATTTTAATCTTTACATCTTCTACTAACTCATCCAGATCAAAGGTCACTAAATCTTCTTTAGTCATTACATATGAAACTGGTACAGATTGTATTATTAATCTTGAGGTAGTAAATGTTTCATGTGGTGTAGTAATCAATGATATATCTTTTTCTTTAGCTTTTTTTATTATATCTTCAGAAATTTCTCCTCCACCAGTAACAATCATTAGTGATACACCTTTTTCTAATGCAAAACTCTGGGCATCTTCTCTATCTCCACAAATGACTATATCCTCTGGCTCAATATATTTTCCCATTGTTTCTGTTTTCATTGAAAGCACTAAAAGCTTCCCTTTAAACTCTTTAATAGATTTAGATATATAAACAGGATTTCCTGAAAGAGTATCTATTATATTATCAATTTGTGTCTTTGACTTATTAATTATTCTATTATCCCAGACATCCATGTAACTTCCAAGTATATCTGAAACCGTAACTATACCAGATATTTTTTCATTTTCATCTACTACAGCAATACTATTCAAATTATTTTTTCTCATTAAATCTAGAGCCATTCCCAGTGAAAGTTCACTAGTAATAGGAGCTATTTTGTCGAAATCCAAATCAGCAACATTTAATCGTAGTGTTTCTAAATAATCTGGCTCTTTTACATCAAAATAATCGAGAATAAATCTAGTTTCCCTATTTATGTCACCAAGTCTTAAGGGAATAGCATTTTTTTGTCCAAAACTATTTTTATAGTCTGCATAAGCAATAGCAGAACATATTGAATCTGAATCTGGGTTTCTATGACCTGTTATATAAATTTCTTCACTCATTCTATCACCTTTTTCTTTTTATATTCTATAAAAACTTAAAGAACTATTTCCGCTTTAAGAAATAATTACCAAAAATCATTTTTTTCATATTATAATTTTTTGCTGCCTTCATTGATCCTTTTTCACTATCACTAAATACAACTTCAAGCATTATTCTTCTCCCAATAAAATTTTTATAACTAATTTTATTATAATATCTATTAAAATACAATGATTTATAGAAGAACAATTTATGTATCAATATTAACATTAAAGTGCATATATATTTTAATTTATTATTTTATTCTACTAAGAAACCTGAATATCTTTGTCTAATTGATAAAACCAAGTCAATATGCTATTATAATTTGGATAATAACATACTAATAGGAGAAATAAGATGAAAGAAGTATATAAAAATATTTATTTAGAAGAAATTCCTCTACCTAATAATCCTTTAAAATATTTGAACTTTTATATTATTAAAGGTAAGGAAAAATCAATGATTATAGATACTGGCTTTAACCGTGAAGATATTAAAGAAAAAATCATGAAAATATTTATAAATCTAAATTTGGAACCTAAAAACACTATACTTTTTCTAACTCACCTTCATTCAGACCATACAGGATTAGCAGCTTTTTTTGAAAACCTAGGTTTATCAATTTACATTAGTAAAATTGATGGTGAAATATTAAACAGTAGTAAAAATATGTCTGATTCTTTCTGGAAAAATTTGAGTAAGACGGGAGTTCTACAAGGATTACAAGAAGATAATCTGGATATTAAAAAACATCCCGGATATAAATATCGTACTAAATCTAAAATAAAATATATTCCAGCAATTCCTGGAGAATATATTAAGGTTGATAAATACAATTTTAGAATTATTGACTTAAAAGGACATACTCCTGGTATGGTTGGACTTTACGAAGTTGATCACAAAATTCTATTTTGTGGAGATCATATTCTTGGAAAAATAACTCCAAATATTACATTTTGGGGGGAGCATTATGGTGATATGTTAGGAGAATATTTTAAAAGTTTGAACCTTGTTTATAATATGGATATAGAATATTTATTTTCATCCCATCGTTTTCTGATTAAAAATCACAAAGAAAGAATAAAAGAGTTACATAAACATCATAATAATAGACTAGATGAGATTAGAAATACTTTGAAAAAACTAGGAAAAGCCACTGTAAGAACAGTAGCTCAAAATATGCACTGGGATATAAAAAGTAAAAACTGGGATGACTTTCCTAAATCACAAAAATGGTTTGCAGTTGGTGAAGCTCATGCTCATTTAGAACACCTTAGAGCTTCGAATGAAATAACTGTGGAAGAGAAAAAAGGTGTACTATACTACCATCACTTGTCTACTAATTATAAATAATCCCCATTATTTTACTATGATATTGATTCCTCATCATCATTATTTTATTTAGATTAGATATATGCCTTGAAAAAAACTTACAATAATTTACATACAGAAATTATAAGTTAATTAGTTCTAATAATTTTTTTACTACAAAAAAGTTCAGATACAATTTTGCCTCTGAACTTTTTTTATTTAAAAAATTAAGCTATTCTTATAAATTTTCTTGCACTTTTCCATTTTCATCCCAATCCATATACTTAAAATATTCCTGTTTCATATCGAGAAAAGCTTCCTTATCAATGCATTGTCCTTTTAGTGCTCCATTTTCAAGAGGCTGGTGGAGTCTTTCAGGAAGATTCTCTTCCTTTTCATCAACCCCAAATTTATAGTTAAATATCCTGGCATCATCTATTCCTCTTTTTCCAATCTCCAAAGCTTCTTCAGAAGTTACATCCCATCCAGTTGCAAAGTTAAGCAACTTAAGTAATGTTAGAACCGGCATTGATCCACGGGGTGCAGGTATAAAAAAACATACTCCAGCCATGTTGAGAAAACTCCACCACTTTTCAAGAATTCCATACATCTCAGCTTTGTCTTTGCTTATTTCCTTCGGTTCTATTGTATGACTCAATCCAAAATGTTTCATTTCGTCAAGTACAAAGCCTTCCTTGGCAACTAGTACATCGTGTCCAGCCTGCATGTGATCAGCACCTGTGGGAGACACGGAATATCCCAGCGCTACACCTGTTTTTCCTCTAGGATCATGCATAGGAAGCTCCTGACCTTTTACTTGCATTGCAAATTCCGAAGAATCTTTTCCAAATAACTCGGACATATGCTTTACTCCGTTAGACAATATCTTACCAAAATCTCTTCTATATGCGATATCTTCAAGAAGTTGAAGCAGTACTTTTTCATTTCCAAATTCCAGTTTTATTCCACCAGTTATCTTTTCATCAATAATATTTTTTTCAAAACATTCTATAGCAAAGGCGATACATACTCCTGCTGATATTGTATCTATACCATAGTCATTACATAATTCGTGAGCCTTAGCTATAACTTCAATATCACCAATTCCGCACAACGAACCCATAGAACCTATAGTTTCGTATTCTGGACCGCCAAATTTGGGATCGACTTTGAAATCTTTCCTATCAACCTTGACTACCCTTTTGCATCTTACGGGACATGCAAAGCACCCTTCCCTTTTTATAAGTATTGTTTCTGCCATATGCTGTCCTGATATTTCACTAGCTTTCTCAAAGGAACCATCTCTAAAGTTTCTTGTAGGTAATATTCCACTATATGATGTAGGTACTACACCTCCTGATGTACCATAGAGATATAGACCGTTTGAGAGTGGATTATCCTTAAAAACTGAAGCATACCATTTGCTAATTTCTTTTATACCTTCAGGGTTTTTAAAATTTATCTTGCCTGTACCTTTTACTGTAACAGCTTTAAGATTCTTACTTCCCATAACAGCACCAATTCCACATCTTCCACAAGCATGTTTCAAATCATTTATTACACAGGCATACAATACTTGATTTTCTCCCCCTATACCTATCTGGGCGATTTTCACTCTTTTATCATTTAACTCTTCTTTGAGCATTTCATTTGTATATCCAATGTTTTTTCCCCAAAGATGGTCTGCATCCTTTATTTCTACCTTATTGTCTTCTATATTCAAGTATACGGGACCTTTAGCTTTGCCTTCAACAATTATGCCATCCCAACCTGCCTTTTTCAACTCAGTAGCTATATATCCTCCTGATTCCGACATCCCAAAAGCACCCGTAACAGGAGATTTTGTTCCCATAATCATTCTTGAAGTGCCTGCAGCAGGAATGCCAGACATAATTCCAGTCATGAAGTATAATTTATTATCTTTAGAGAAAGCGTCTATATCACCTTTTATATCTCTTTTTAGATAATATGAAATAAGACCTTTTCCACCCATGTATTTTCTCATCATTTTTTCTGTTACAATTTCTTGACTTATTTCTGAAGTGCTTAGATTTATCTTTAATATTTTTCCTGAATAACCATAATTCATAATTATCTTGCATACTAAAAATACATATGTTTAGTATACTCTCCTTTCATAATATTTATGCTAAAATTTAAAGTGCTATTTTATAAAGTTTAATTATATCTTCAAGCTCTGTTTTTCTTGGATTTGCTGCAACATTACCACTTTTCATAGCATCCACTGCCATTTCTTTAATCTTTTCTTCCTTTACTCCAACTTCTGAAAGTGATTTTGGAATTCCCAATTCAGCATTCAACTTTCTAATTTCATTAACAAGCATTTCTGGTTTAAAATCATCTACCGTCTCTCCATCATTAATATAATTATAGATAACTTCATATCTCCCCTTGTCCACAAGAGAATTGAATTCAACAACAGTCGGTAGAATTACAGCATTTGCTACACCATGTGCCACATGAAAATATGCACTTACAGGATGACTCATGGCATGTACATTTCCAAGTCTTGCCCATGCAAATGAAATCCCGGCAAAAGTACTTCCTGCCATCATTGCGCATGCAGCTTCCTCATCTTTTCTGTTTGCAACAAACTTTCTAAGGTTTCCTCCTATAAGTTCCATTGCCTTTTCAGCCATTGCATCTGAAAATGGAGATGCAAATGTTGAGAGATATGCTTCAAGTGCGTGAATAAGGGCATCAACACCACATGCAGCAGCAATTGACTTTGGTGCTGTCATAATCAACTCCGGATCTAATATTGCGTATTTAGGAAGAAGCTCATAACTAATTACTGAAAACTTGTAATTATTCTCTTCATCTGTGATTACTGAAGATGCTGTTACTTCACTGCCTGTTCCTGCAGTTGTAGGAATTGCAATCATAGGTACGATTGGTCCCGGAACATTACCTATTCCTTCATAATCTGTAATCTTTCCACCAAATTTAGCAAGTACTCCTACTGCTTTTGAAACATCTATGGGACTTCCTCCACCTAAGGCAACAATCCCTTTTGCTCCACATTCCTTATATGCATTAGCAGCAGCTTCTACAACTTTTATTGGCGGATTTGGCTGAACATCCAAATATGCTGTACATTTAATTTCAACAGATTCGATTATATCCTTTACTTTCTTAACAACGCCAATACTCTCCATACCTGGATCGGAAATCAAAAAAACATGATTCAATTTATTCTCTTTCAATATTTTGGGTAATTTTTTCAAACTTCCCATTCCAAATTCAACGTTTTGCGGTATTTTAAAATTAAAATCTTTCATTATTCAATTCCTCCTAATATTTTATTTAATATTTATTTAAATTTTCTTTGGGTTTTACATACACATTAATTGTAAAATTATTTTTTCTAATTAAACAAGTATGGCAAATCACCATATCCAGGAAAAAACTTCACAGCCAGGTAACCAAAAATAATAATTACAATCATATTTATTATAGTAAAGGGAATACCAGGCTTCAACATCCTTTTTGCGTCAAGTCCATAACCTACAGGTATAGCACGGACGCTAACCGGAAGTAAAAATTCTTCGTTATAGGCCATTACAGTGATGAACCAGTAAGGAATAGGATTTAAGCCGATATTAGTTGTTAATTGTAAGATGATCGGAGCCATAATGGCAGCAGCAGTTGTACCAGTTGTCGCCTCGGCAATAGCACGGACAAAAACTACTAAAGCTATAATAGTTATTAAACCACCATCTAAAGGTAATATACTAAAAATTTCTCCAATACTCGTGCTGGCTCCAGAGGTATTAATAAGCTTTCCAAGTGCTAAACCACCTGCGAAAAGGATCATCATCCCCCACATAGTTCCTTTTTGAGCTCTTTCCCATGTTAGTAAAAAACCTTTGTCAACTGTGGTTATAAAGAAAGATATAAATCCGATAGTGAGAAATATATAAGGAGGCGCAGCAGCTGGTAAAAGATCAGCATATAGTGGTCGAGTAAAAGCTAATATTAAGCCAATGATAAAAAGACTGGCACAAATTTTCTCGTCACGGTTTATGGTACCGAGACTATTGTAGCTTGTTTTAAAAAAATCCTTGGTACCTTCTAATTTCTTGACTTTCAAAGGCAATGCTAACATACAAGCAAGAAGTACCAGTGATGCTATGATGAGATAGGGGGTGACACGAATAATCCAGTCAACATACATGAATTCGTTGCCTGTAAACTCTTCTAAAGCAGATATTGCAGCTTGGTTCATTGCACCACCTAGAGGTGTTCCTGCTCCACCTAGACTTACACCAAATGCGATCGAAAGCAAAATTGGTACTGCTGGTTCAGCTGAAGGAATATGGTGATACCCTGCAGCAGCCAGCATAGAAATAGCAATAGGGCAAAACAAGGCTGTAACTGCTACATTTGGAAGTACAGTGGAAAGCAAAATACTAGCAAGCAGCCAAACAGTAATCTGCGACTTCATTGATGGACCAACAACAGAAAGTATTTTAAGTGCAACTCTCTTATCTAAACCCACTAAAGCCCAAGGTATAATAATAAGTTGAGAACCTAAAACAAGAATAATAGCTGGGGATGAATATTGTGAAATTATAGGATCCATTTCGGCCATATTTAAAAATGCATTCGCAATTACAGGTATAAAGGCTGTTACTGTGATGTGAACAGGACGTGTTATCCACCAAAAAATCATCCAAAGTCCTATACCAATTGCTTGGGCACCGGAAGTAGGAAATATATCGGGTAGTAGTAAAACACACAATATGAAAATAACAGGACCTAATAAGATGTGGATCATCTTTTTTTTGCTGTACAATGTTTTTTTGCCACCTTTATTTATTTTTGGATCTTTTTCTCTGTCTAAACTAGACATAATGATTCTCCTTTCATTCATAAATTAATTTAATTTATACATAGGCTTATAGTAATCGTATAAAACTAATCTGATAATTTAGATAACCTCTTAATCTTAGTATATTTATACTCCCCCTCAATATTTTAACAATTACACTCAACCTTTTTATATAGATTCTATAAAACTATAATTAAATCTTGACTATTTAATATGCAAAGGTTATACCACTTTTATTATCTTTTAATTAAAAAAATGATTTTTTATATGCTTAAACAAATTAAATATAGAGTTTTTTTATCTAACCCACTAAACTAAGTATTTAAAAGTATCCACTTGTACATTCTATTGTTTTATAATAAGCTTAGGAAGTTTATAATTCAGCGTATATTAGTTCGATTCTTTTCTTAGAAGAGGTTTCTTGAATCTTTGTTTCGTATAAATTTTATACTATACTTTATTTTATGTATAAAATTTATACATAAATATTGATGATGATAATTAAAATATAGAGTACTTCTTGTTCTTCAAATATATAGTTCTACGAGTAACTCCAAGAATTTTAGCCGCCTCCGTAATGTTACCATCGACATTTTTTAGGGTTTTTCGTATCGCTATTTCTTCTATTTCTTCAAGAGTAAGAAGCTTATCAAAAGTAGAAGTTGTTAATATATCTTCAGAATATGTTTTTTCACCGAAGTAGTCAGGTAAGCTATTTTCAGTTATTTCATTTCCTTTGTTTGTAACTATAATGCTTTCAATTATATTTTCCAATTGCCTTATATTGCCCGGCCAATTATATTTAGACATGGTTTTAACTACATTTGATTTGATATTTTTGGTTGGCACTCCAATACGACAGCACACTTTTTCAACAATATTGTTTATCAACAATGGTATGTCTTCACAGCGGTTTCGCAATGGCGGAAGAATTATTTTAATAACATTCAGACGATAATACAGGTCTTCCCTGAAGCGATTTTTTTTTATTTCATTAAATAAATTTTTATTGGTGGCAGAAATTATACGTACATTAATTGGAATTGGCTTTTTACCTCCAACCCGTACAACTTGATTTTCTTGGAGCACCCTCAAAATTTTAACTTGTATATCCAAGGGCATATCGCCTATTTCATCTAAAAAAAGAGTTCCTCCTTCTGCAAGTTCAAATTTACCTGGTTTCCCACCACGTCTAGCACCTGTAAATGCACCTTCTTCGTAACCGAACATTTCACTTTCTATAAGGTTGTGAGGTATTGCACCGCAATTAACAGCTACAAAAGAACCTTTTCTTGAAATACTTGCATTGTGAATCGCCTGGGCAAGCATTTCTTTTCCTGTTCCACTTTCTCCCTCTATAAGAATTCGAGAATTTACTTTTGAAGCCAATTTTCCTAATTCAATACAATGATTCATATTTGGGCTTTTGCTTATAATATCTTCAAAAGTAAATCGAGCGGACACTCCCACTAAATCTTGGGCTAAACCACTAATTACAGATGTTTTCTTGAAAACAACCACCATACCTATTAGATTATCTTCGAATGAAATAATGGGTGTAGCACTTACAATACATCTGAAATCTTTATTATTTGTACAAACAGCCATTTCATGGTTATAAAAGCCTTTTCCATTTATCAATATATCATGTATAGGCATTGATGTTGTAAATATAGTATCATAGGATCTATCAATCATATTATCAATTTTTATTCCCAACATATTTGCAGCCATGGAGTTAGCATAAGTAATAATGTTATTGGTATTTATGTGTACAATACCATCATCTATAGCTTCAAGAGTAGTGTGAAGTTCCTTATTGATTTTTCTAATGCGCATTTCATTTTGGATAGCCTCAGCAGCTGCTATTACCAATCCAAATGTATGATTGTTGGCTAAATCAATGTGAGCACTCATGTTAATTACACCAATTAATTCCTCCTTTTGATTAAATATGGGAGCTGCCGAGCAAGTATAAGAATGAAAGGATTCAAAATAATGTTCAGCTCCAATAGTTTGAACTGGTTTTTTTGTCTCTAATACTACGCCAGTGCTGTTTGTCCCACCAATTCTTTCTGAACGATTAGCACCTATAAGAGAATTAATTTTTTTTGAATTTTCTATCGCTTCCAAATCACCAATCATTTTTAGAAAATTACCTTTTTCATCAACTAGATCAACTCTAAATCCCGAACCTTCAACAACGTCATATAATAACTCCATGAAAGGCCAAGCTACACCAATAAATTCTTTGTGTGATTCAATCAAATTCTCTACTTCTATATGGGTTAAACATCTCTCGCTAATAGGTTTATAGGGATCTAAATTAAGCAATTTACACCTTCTCCAGGAATCGGCAATTACTGGCCTGATTATATCCTCATCAATTTCTCCAGTTTCAATAAATCTTTTCCATTCCTTCCTATATGAAATTTGTATGCTTTTACTTGTGACATCTTTCATAAGAAATATTCTCCTCTGCTATTATTTAAATACAAAATCAAGTTTACAAATCAACACCCTAGTATCTTTTAAAAAGGAAACAGAATAGGTATTACAGTCATACACACTATAAATGATATAACTTGCAATGGCCACCCGGCTTTAAAATAATCCATAAATCTATATCCTCCAGGTCCTAGTATAATGGTATTTGGAGGAGTAGCTATTGGTGTCATAAAACAAGCTGAAGCCGCCATACAAGTACCCATTAATATAGGGTAAGGACTAAAATTTAAAGACTGTGCAATTGCCAATCCGATAGGAGCAATCATGGCAGTCGCTACCATATTTGACATAAAGTTTGTAAGGACAGCTGTTAACAAATATATTACCACTAAAACACCTATTGGAGATGAAACCATTCCAACGGTCAATTCTGCTATCATTTCTGTTGCTCCTGTTTCACCCATTGCTTTACTCAATGGCAGTAGCCCCGCAAATACAAATATTGCCGTCCAGCTTACAGAATCAAAAGCTTCTTCCATGGTAATACAACCTGTAGCAATACAAAGAACCGCTCCTAATACACCTGCTGTCTGAAGTTCAATTACTCCAGTAGCCATAGTAACTATTACAGATATAAATACTATTACTGCAATCCACATTTTGTCTTTTCTTAATTCTTTATTTTGATTAGCTGAAGTTTTTGAGTTGTTTATTAATGCGAAGTTATCTGTTATAGCAAAAGCTTCTTTACTTGTTATACAAACTATAGCAATAAAAAAAGACACTCCTAACATAGCTACTCTCTGAAATTCAGTTATCCCATTATCTAAGGTAACTATTACAAATATAAATACTACTACTAAAATCCAGCTCTTTAGTTTTCTTGTTTTTTTACTTGAAACATCCAAAATATTTAAATTATCTGAAAATGGCAAAATATTAGTTGTAGCTAAATCATTTGCTAAGCTCTTTCCTGGTAATAATTTATGACCAAAAATTACCATATATACAAGACCAACTATAAAAAGAATTATCCCCACTTTACCATATTCAAAAAATCCAAACTGTACAAGCGCTTCTTCTTGCATACCATCTGCTAATAGTAATTGTTTATTGCTTTCATCAATAACACTTGCAATAACTCCATTTGGAGGAGTACCCACAAGAGTTAAAGTGCCTCCAAGAGATGATGCAAAAGCCATAGGCATTAACAGTTTTTTTGGATTTATATCTGCACTTGCTGCCACTCCAAGTACTATGGGAATAAAAACCGCTGTTGAACCTGTATTGCTCAAAAAAGCAGACATCAACCCAACAGCTATCATTATGAATCCCATTAGTTTTATAGGATTTTTACCTGCTTTCTTTACTGTAAATTCACCAATAACCGTTGAAAGTCCTGTTCTAAATACAGCTTCTCCTATCATAAATAATGCCAAAAAAATTATGCACCATTTATTACCTAAATATGAAAAAGCAATATCCGCATCTAGAATTCCAAATAGACTTAAGAGAACTGGAACAAGTAATGCTGTAGCAGCAATGGGAATTATTTCTGTAAAAAATAGAATTATCACTCCTACCAATATCCCTATTGTAATAAATGCACTTGACATATATACCTCCTTTTATTCTTTACCTTCAAAAAAGTTTTCTTTCATGGTCAAATATAAATCCTACGATCAACTTTTATACACCTTCACCTATTTATTATTGCAACAATTGTACCAGATTAATTATCTATTAAAAAACAAGAACCCTCAAAGGCTCTTGGTTTATATATATTTAATCCAAATAAATTTTCTAACGAACAAATTGAGTTTATTTTTTTATGTATAAAATTTATACATAAAAAATATTTATGTATAAATTTTATACATAAATATTGATGATGATAATTAAAATATAGAGTACTTCTTGTTCTTCAAATATATAGTTCTACGAGTAACTCCAAGAA
>Ga0209936_1000893_pt1 | contig 16896 bp, 15 predicted proteins | sample SalPonR1_A_D1_MG_FD_185694 | JGI IMG/M metagenome (GOLD analysis project Ga0209936, IMG submission 185694) | Salt pond soil microbial communities from South San Francisco under conditions of wetland restoration - Salt Pond MetaG R1_A_D1_MG... ... | reverse complement strand
TTTCTTTAATTTGTTTTTGAACATCTTCTTCGCTTACTTCCGGGCGTAGTTGTTTTTTCTTTTTCCTCTTCGATTTAAAGTGTTCTTTATCTTTCTTCTTATCAGGAGTTTTTTTAGTATCTTTTTTATCTTCGAGATCGACTTTTTCTTTATGGATACGTTTGCGTTTTTTCTTTTTGCTTTTTTGATCGTTTGATGACGCTACCGGTTTCTTCTTTTTATCTTCTGGTGTAGGCAAATTTATTTTTCCGACAACTGTAGGACCGGAAAGTTTTTCAATTTTAGATTTATATAATTGAGAATCCTGCTCCTGAACGGGCTTTTTCTCTTCAGCAGTTTGATCATCTTCTTTAGCTGATGTCTCTGGTTTTTGTGTTTCGGTTTCTTTCTTTTCTTCTGCTTTTTGATCAACTTGTTTGCGCTCCGATTCTTTTTGTTTTTTTGTTTTCTTATCGGGACGTGTCTTTTGATTTAGTGATGAAAGATCAATTTTTCCAATAACTTTAACCGATTCTTTTTGTTCTTCCTCTTTTTCTTCAGAAGGTTTTTCTTCTTTCTTTGTTGTTTCTGTTTTGGGTTCTTCTTTTTCCTTACTTTCAGCTTTTGTTTTTTCTTCTGGTTGCTGAGGCTTGCTTTCTTCAACTGGTTTTTCTTCTTTAGGAGCAACAGGTTTTTGAGGGCTACTTACATCTTTTATTAGAATTTCTTCATCCGAAGTAAATGAATCGTCGTCTTCTGTTTCTTCCTCTTGGTCTTCTTGTTCTTCATCAATATCATTAATTGAAACAGCTTCTTTTTTATTTCGAAGTTGATTCAGACTTAGTTTTTCCGACTCTTTTTTGGCATTAATGTCAGAGCTGTATTCTTTTACAAGAATATCATAAAGCTCCGGTGACACTTTTGTATTAGGGTTTGAATCTATATTAAAACCCTTTTTGTGCAGAAATTCTACTATTGTAGCAATTCCTACATTAAACTCTCTAGCCACCTTACTAAGTCTTGTTGCTTTTCCTGTTCCCATAAAATTTAAAAACCTATATTTTAAATATCTAAAATTTAAAGATTTGCTAATTTATAATTAAAGATTTAAATTATTCAAATTCTGCTTTAAAAATTTGAATGATTTCATCAATTGTTTCTTCTTCCAGATCCGTTCTTTTAATTAAGTCATCTCTGGTTAATTCAAGAACGCTTTTTGCTGTATCACAGCCAATAGCCTTTAACGCATCTAAAATCCAATCTTCTATTTCATCAGAAAATTCATCAATGCTAACATCTTCTTCATCCTCTTCTTCAGCTTCTCGATACACATCAATTTCATATCCGGTTAGCTGACTGGCTAATTTAATGTTTAATCCGCCCTTTCCAATAGCTAGTGAAACCTCTTCAGGCTCAAGATAAACATCGGCTCTTTTGTCTTCTTCATTGATTTTTATCGAAATAATTTTTGCCGGACTCAATGATCGCTGGATATAGAGTTGTGTGTTGTTTGTGAAATTAATTACATCAATATTTTCATTTTTTAACTCCCGGACAATTCCGTGTATTCTTGAGCCCTTCATTCCAACACAAGCTCCTACGGGGTCAATTCGTTCGTCGTATGACTCTACCGCAACCTTAGCTCTCTCCCCTGGAATGCGGACAATTTTTTTAATCGTAATCAATCCGTCAAAAATTTCCGGTACTTCAAGTTCGAATAATCGTTCCAAAAATACTGGTGATGTTCGTGATAAAATAATCAGTGGATTGTTATTTTTCATCTCTACACGAACGACAACCGCACGTATTGTATCTCCTTTTCTGAAAAAGTCGGAAGGGATTTGCTCTGTTTTAGGAAGAATGAGTTCATTTCCTTCGTCATCAAGAATAAGTATTTCTTTTTTCCAAACCTGGTAAACTTCACCGGTAACAACATCGCCAATTTTATCTTTATATTTAATAAAAATATTATTCTTCTCCAGGTCTAAAATTCTGTTGGTGAGATTTTGGCGTAATGCTAAAATAGCTCTTCTGCCGAAATCCAGCAATTTTACTTCATCAGTAACTTCCTCGCCAACTTCATAGTCTTCGTCAATCTTTTTAGCTTCCGATAAGGATATTTGAAGATTCTCGTCTTCAAGCTCATTTTCTTCTACTACCTCCCGATTTCTCCAGATTTCAAAATCGCCCTTATCGATATTTATGATGATATCAAAGTTTTCATCTGTTCCGAATTTTTTTTGTAACAAATTGCGGAATACATCTTCCAGAACAGTCATCATGGTTACTCGATCGATATTCTTTAACTCTTTAAATTCTGAAAAAGTGTCGATCAAATTTAAATTTTCCATTGTATTTAATGTATTTTGCTTATTACTTAAATTTTATTACAATTTTTGTTGACTTTATATTTTCAAAGGGTAATTGATGTTTTTCAGTTATGGTTTGTTTTTTCTTTTTGCCTTCAACTTTCATTTTTTTTGTTTCTTCAACGATAACTTTCTCTTCATCAACATCAGTTAATGTTCCCTTTATCTTCTTCCCATCTGTTAAAATCGATTCAACTTCTTCCCCAATATTTTTTTTGTATTGTTGCCAAACCTTAAAGGGACTCGATAAGCCCGGAGTTGAAACTTCCAGGGCAAAATCTTCTTTATCTCTATCAAGATTTTGCTCGATTATGCGGCTAACCTCAACACAATCATCAATAGTAAAGCCATCTATACTATCCAGTTCAAGCATAATTTTGTTTGATGGATCTACTTTTAAATCAACAACGTAAGCGTTCTTTTCATGCACAACGCCAGCTATAATTGTTTCTATCTTTTCTTTGCTAATCATTTATAATTTTGATAACAAAATAGGGGACTATGTCCCCTTACTCAATTCCAAAGTAAATACTTTCAGGCGCAAAAATATAAATATTCTGACAAATGTCAAAATTATTAGCCTGAAAATTAATCTATTTTGAATCTTTAACCCTTTTTTTATAAGGTGGATAAAGAAGAGATTTCAATTAAAAGAAATAATTATTCATTTTTTGATTTAAAATCCTTTATTTTTGCTATTTAAATTGTTTTTTGTGGGAAACAACCTTTTAAATAAACGTAAAATATTAAATGACCCGGTATATGGTTTTATCAATATTCCTTCAGGGATTTTATTTGATATTATTGAACACCCTTATTTTCAACGTTTGCGCAGAATTAAACAGTTGGGACTAACCGATTTGGTTTATCCGGGAGCTGTTCATACACGATTTCAGCATACCTTAGGAGCTGTTCATTTATTGGAGTCTGCTGCTGATGTTATTGATTCAAAAGGACATCAGATTACTAATGATGAAGCGGTGGCTGTTACCATAGCTATACTTTTACATGATATCGGACATGGTCCTTTTTCTCATACACTCGAAAAAATTATTATTCCTGAGTATGGACACGAAGAGCTGTCTCTTCTTTATATGCATGAGTTGAATAAAGTTTTTGGTGGGGAGTTAGGGTTAGCCATTAAAATATTTCAGAATCAATACCACAAAAAATTTTTGCATCAACTGATATCCAGCCAGCTGGATGTAGACCGGCTTGATTATTTAAGACGAGATAGCTTTTATACCGGTGTTTCCGAAGGAGTGATCGGTTCCGATCGTATCATTAAGATGTTAAATGTTGTGGATGATGAGTTAGTTGTTGAAGCAAAAGGAATTTACTCCATTGAGAAATTTTTAATTGCCCGGTGGTTGATGTACTGGCAGGTGTATTTGCATAAGACCGTGGTTTCGGCAGAGGAACTCTTACTGAAAATTTTTAAAAGGGTAAAAAGCCTTATTGCCCAAAATAAATCAGTATACCTTCCGGAAAGCTTACAATATTTTTATTTAAACAGTGGAAAAAAGGAGCCCTCCGAGATACTCCGGTATTTTTCCCTGATCGATGATACAGATATCATTCACTGTATTAAAAACTGGACCCTGGAGAACGATAAGGTCCTAAAGATGCTTTCCGAACGGTTGCTTTACCGTAATTTGTTTCGCGTTGAAATACAGAACACCCCTTTTGATCAGGATAAGATTGATGAGTTAACGCTAAAGGTTTCTAAACGATTTAATTTATCAAAATCTGATACACAATATTTCGTTTTTACAGATTCTATCAGTAAAAATGCTTACAGCGTATTTGATGAAAAAATCCAGATTCTTTATAAAGGCGGGAGATTGGTCGATATTACAGAAGCATCAGACATGCTAAATGTTTCGGTGATTTCAAAGACTGTCCGTAAATATTTTTTGTGTTATCCCAAAGAAATATCTTTGAAATAATAATTATGTATTAATTTTGAATGATTTTTTAAAATATAAATACAATGGAATTTACAGCAAAAACAATAGCAGACTTTTTACAGGGAGAAATTATTGGTAATCCCGATGTTACGGTTAATAATGTAGCTAAGATCGAAGAAGCCCAGCCCGGTACGCTGGCTTTTTTAGCAAATCCAAAATATAATAAATATCTATATACTACGAATGCATCTATCGTATTAATCAATAAGGAATTTGTTTTAGAAAAAGATATAAGTGCTACTTTAATCAAAGTTGAAAATGCTTATGAAAGTTTTGCCCGCCTTCTGCAGTTGGCTGAAGAGGCAAAACCTGAAAAGAACGGAATAAGTTCCTTAGCTTTTATTGATGAATCGGCACAGGTTGGTGAAAATGTGTACATCGCTCCCTTTGTTTATGTAGGTGAGCATGTTGTTATTGAAGATAATGTTAAGCTCTACCCACATGTTTTTATAGGTGATAATGCAACAATAAAAAAGAATACAAAACTGAATGCGGGAGTAAAAGTATACCAGGAATGTGAGGTAGGAGAGAATTGTATTATTCATGCAGGTGCAGTAATTGGCTCCGATGGTTTTGGTTTTGCTCCGGATGAAAATAATGTATACCGGAAAATCCCCCAACTAGGAAATGTTATCCTGGAAGATGATGTTGAAGTAGGTTCCAATACAACGATTGACAGAGCTACTATGGGGTCGACAATGATTAAAAAAGGAGCCAAATTAGATAACTTAAATCAAATAGGACATAATGTTGTTGTAGGAGAAAATACAGTAATTGCAGCACAAAGTGGGGTAGCCGGTTCTACAAAAATCGGAAAAAACTGTCAGCTTGCCGGACAATCAGGAGTTGCACCCCATATCCAAATCGCTGATGGTGTAAAGGTAGCTCCACAGTCTGGGATACCCAATACGATAAAGGTTCCGGAAAGTGTTGTGATGGGAACACCTGCTTTTAATATCCGGGATTTCCAGAAATCGTTTATCGTATATAAACAGCTCCCCGATTTATTCCGTAGGGTTAAAGAACTCGAGAATGAGTTGAAGAAGCTAAAAAGCTCTGATTAATGGGCTTTGGATACGGTAAATGAATAATTAATCATTCAATTAATACTATAATTTACGCAGTTTTTTGTAACTTGCGTCGATTTTTTTATTATTGAATATGGAAATAAATATTTTACAGATATGTCGCATAAACAAAAAACAATACGTAAAGCTGTTTCATTAAAAGGGAAGGGCCTGCATACCGGTAATGATGTTGAAATAACTTTTCGGCCGGCACCCGTTGATTTCGGATACAAACTACAACGGATAGATTTAGAAGGTAAACCCATAATTTCAGCTTCGGTTGATAATGTTACAGACACCTCAAGAGGGACAACGTTAGTTGAAAAAGGAGTTGAAATTCATACGATTGAGCATGTACTGGCATCGTTGGTGGGTTTGGAACTGGATAATATTTTAATGGAATTTAGCGGTTCGGAAGCACCTATTCTGGATGGTAGTGCAAAAATGTATGTCGAGGCCCTTAAAAAAGCGGGTATCGAAGAACAAGACGCTGAAAAAAATTACTATGTTGTAAAAGAACGAATCGTATTTCGCGACGAAGAAAATGATATTGAAATTGTTGCTTATCCTGATGACCATTTTTCTGTTGATGTAATGGTTGATTATAACTCAAAGGTCTTAGGTCATCAATATGCTTCTTATCATCCAACACATGATTTTGAAAAAGAGATTGCTCCTTCAAGAACTTTTGTATTTTTCCATGAGTTGGAAATGTTACTTAAACATAATTTAATTAAAGGCGGTGATTTGCAAAACGCTATTGTGATAATGGAAAATGAAGTATCACAGGACGAGCTTGACCGAATGGCCGACTTGTTTAACAAACCTCACGTAAAAGTTAAAGAAGGCATTTTAAATAATGTTGATTTGCGATTTAGTAACGAACCGGCAAGACATAAATTACTTGATGTGCTTGGCGATTTGTCTCTTATAGGACAACCTGTTTTGGGTAAGATTGTTGCATCTCGCCCGGGACATTATTCAAATACCCAGTTTGCTAAAATTATTAAAGAAACCATAAAAAAAGAGTTATCAAGAGTTGCTATTCCTAAATATGACCCTGCCAAAGAACCTTTATATGATATCAATCAGATAAAGAAGTTGTTGCCCCATCGCTATCCGTTTTTACTTATTGATAAAATAACAGAGCTTGATGATAAATCAGTCATTGGAATTAAAAATGTCACACTGAACGAATACTTTTTTATGGGGCACTTCCCTGAAGAACCCATTATGCCTGGTGTGTTGCAAGTGGAAGCCATGGCTCAGATTGGAGGAATTCTGGCGCTAAGCCAGGTCGACGATCCGGAAAATTACCAAACCCTGTTTTTAAAAATTGATAAGGTTAGGTTTAAACGAAAAGTAATTCCGGGAGACACGATTATTTTCAGACTGGAATTACTTATGCCTATCCGAAGAGGACTGGTTCACATGTTTGGACAGGCATTTGTTGGTAATGATTTGGTAATGGAAGGTGAATTAATGGCACAAGTTTCAAAAATTAAATAAAGAATGAGTCAAGATTTAGCATATATACATCCTGAAGCGAAAATTGGTAAAAATGTAAAAATTGAAGCATTTGCCTGGATTGATAAAAACGTTAAAATTGGTGATGGAACATGGATTGGACCGAATACAACCATCATGGAAGGTGCACGAATTGGGAAAAACTGTAAAATTTTTCCTGGTGCAGTTGTTTCTGCTATCCCACAAGATTTAAAATTTAAAGGCGAAGAAACTACAACAGAAATTGGAGATAATACAACCCTCCGTGAGTGTGTTACCGTTAACCGGGGAACTGCTTCGAAAGGAAAAACGGTTGTTGGAAAAAATTGCCTTTTAATGGCTTATGTTCATATTGGACACGATTGCGCATTGGGCAATAACATTATTATATCCAATAGTACCAATGTTGCAGGGGAAATTGTAATTGATGACTTTGCGGTAATTAGCGGTAATGTGCAAATTCATCAGTTTGTGCATATCGGCGGTCATGTTATGATTTCAGGAGGTTCATTGGTCAGAAAAGATATCCCCCCTTATATTACCGTAGCCCGTGAACCTTTATCTTATGTTGGCATTAATTCAGTTGGGTTACGTCGTAGAGGTTTCTCTCCCGAGATGATTAACCAAATTCAAAGTATTTATCGCGAGATTTATATCAAAGAACAAAATGTTACTCAGGCTCTAAAAAACATTGAAGAAATGAGTAAATCGGAGGAGAAAGATTATGTGCTTGAGTTTATCAAAAACTCTCAACGGGGAATCATAAGAGGATACAATGGTCAATAAAAATAAATTAATTATAGTAAATGTAAAATCCGAAGTTTTTTGGCTTCGGATTTTTTTATTTTTTATTTCTTTTCATCTTTTAAAGGATTCCATCCTTGTGCTTGCAGTGGAATAGCCTGTCCTGCTTCAGAAATTAATACTGCTTCACTTTTTTTGTCCGTTATATGGCCTATGGGATGAATAAGGGCATGATCTTTAATTTTTTCAAAATCATTAACATTTACGGTAAACAAAAGCTCATAATCTTCGCCACCGTTTAATGCTGAAATTAAGGGTTCCATTTTAAACTCTTCAGCCATCTTTTCTGTATTTAAATCAATCGGAATTTTATTCTGAAAGATTTTGCAACCCACATTCGAGTTTTTGCAAATATGTAATAACTCAGAAGAAAGTCCATCTGAAATGTCGATCATAGCTGTTGGCTTTACATTTATTTCGTTCAACAGATCAACAATATCTTTTCTTGCTTCAGGTTTTAGTTGTCGTTGAAGAATATAATCATAACCCTCTAGTTTAGGCTGTGTCCCCGGGTTAGCAGTAAAAACCTCTTTTTCCCTTTCTAATAGCTGTAATCCCATGTATGCAGCACCGAGATTCCCTGTAACACAAATGATGTCCGTGTTTTGGGCTGTGCTCCGGTAGACAATATCTTCTTTGTTTGCTTCTCCAATCGCTGTTACGCTTATGGCAAGTCCTGTTAAAGAGGACGAAGTATCTCCGCCTACTAAATCAACATTATAAACTTCACAGGCGAGCTCTATTCCTTCATAAATCTCTTCGATATGATCAACAGCAAATTTTTTAGAAATAGCCAGTGAAACGGTTATTTGTTTAGGGGTGGCATTCATGGCATATACGTCAGACAAGTTAACAACCACAGCTTTATAGCCTAAATGTTTTAATGGGGTGTAAATTAAGTTAAAATGGATACCCTCAATAAGTAAGTCTGTAGTTACTACAGCGCATTTTTTCCCATAATCGATTACAGCCGCATCATCGCCTATACCTTTTAAGGTGTTTTTGTGTTTAATTTTTACTTTTTTAGTAATCTGATCGATTAATCCAAACTCTCCTAACTCAGCTACCTCTGTTAATTTTTTTCCTTTACCATTCATATGTTAAATTGATATTTATCATTTAAAAAAAAGATTAAACAATGTTGTTTTATTAGTTGTTAGATTTTAAATATATTTGTACCCAATTTAGAATTAATCTACATAAAATTAGATCTGTTAATATTTGATAGACATTTTGCAAAGTTATGGAAAAAGATCAAGATAAAATATTAAATGAAGTAACGCAGGGAGAATATAAATACGGTTTTGTTACGGATGTTGAAGCTGAGTCGATTCCCAAAGGATTGAATGAGGATGTTGTCCGTTTAATATCACAGAAAAAAAACGAACCCGAGTTTATGCTTGAGTTTCGGTTAAAAGCATTCAGACACTGGAAAAAAATGAAAATGCCTGATTGGGCCCATTTAATGATTCCGAAAATTAACTATCAGGACATTATTTATTATTCCGCACCCAAAAGAAAAGCTGATGGTCCTAAAAGCCTTGATGATGTTGATCCTGAATTAAAAGCCACTTTCGATAAGCTGGGTATCCCGCTCGACGAACAAAAAAGATTAGCGGGTGTTGCCGTAGATGCCGTAATGGACAGCGTTTCGGTAAAAACAACCTTTAAAGAAAATTTAGCTGAGTTGGGGATTATATTTTGTTCTTTTAGCGAAGCAGTGCAGGAACATCCCGATTTAGTTAAAAAATATATGGGTTCGGTAGTTCCTTATACCGACAATTATTTCGCCGCTTTAAACTCTGCAGTATTTAGTGATGGCTCGTTTTGTTACATTCCAAAAGGAGTAAAATGCCCTATGGAGCTGTCAACCTATTTTAGAATAAATGCTGCTAATACGGGGCAGTTCGAGAGAACATTAATTGTAGCCGAGGATGATTCGTATGTGAGTTATCTGGAAGGATGTACTGCACCAATGCGTGATGAGAATCAGTTGCATGCTGCAATTGTTGAAATTGTTGCCCATAAAAATGCCGAGGTGAAGTATTCAACCGTTCAAAACTGGTATCCCGGTGATAAGAATGGGAAAGGTGGAATTTATAATTTTGTAACCAAGCGTGGAAAATGTGCCGGGGATAACGCTAAAATTTCATGGACACAGGTAGAAACAGGTTCGGCAATTACCTGGAAATATCCAAGTTGTTTGTTAATTGGAGACAATTCGGTTGGCGAATTTTATTCTGTAGCTGTTACCAATAATCATCAGCAGGCTGATACCGGAACGAAAATGATTCATATTGGTAAAAACACCAAGAGCACGATTGTTTCCAAAGGAATATCTGCAGGACTTAGCAATAACAGTTATAGAGGATTGGTAAAAGTTGTGAAAAATGCAACCAACGCACGTAATTTTTCTCAATGTGACAGTTTATTGTTGGGAGATAAATGCGGGGCACATACTTTTCCATATTTGGAAGTAGATAATAAAGATTCGATTGTTGAACACGAAGCAACAACGTCCAAAATTGGCGAAGACCAGATTTTTTATTGTAATCAGCGGGGAATAAAAACCGAAGATGCAATTGGTTTGATTGTTAATGGCTATGCCAAAGAAGTACTCAATAAACTACCTATGGAATTTGCTGTCGAGGCGCAAAAGCTACTGCAAATTAGTTTGGAGGGCAGTGTTGGTTAATTATAAAAAGATATAAAAAAAGCAAACCTTTGCCAGCAGAATGGATTAAATAGTGAGGATAGATTATAAAAAAACAGAAAACAAAATCAAAAAATATAATTTTAATATATCATGTTAAATATAAAAAATTTACACGCATCAATAGAAGGAAAGGAAATATTAAAAGGAGTAAGCCTTCAGGTTAGAAAAGGAGAAATTCATGCAATCATGGGACCCAATGGTTCCGGAAAAAGTACCCTGGCTTCTGTTCTGGCAGGAAAAGAGATGTTTGAAGTTACTCAGGGAGAAATTGATTATCAAGGGAAAGATTTATTTGAATTATCACCCGAAGAACGTGCCAGCGAGGGTATATTCTTAGGTTTTCAATACCCTATAGAAATTCCGGGTGTTAGTATGGTTAATTTTATGAAAACAGCTGTAAACGAACAGCGAAAACATAAAGGACTGGAACCATTATCTTCATCTGATTTTCTAAAGTTGATGCGTGAAAAGAAAGAGCTTGTTGAACTGGATACTGGTTTGGCAAATCGTTCGGTGAACGAAGGTTTCTCCGGAGGAGAGAAAAAAAGGAATGAGATTTTCCAGATGGCTATGCTTGAACCTAAGCTTTCTATCCTTGATGAAACAGATTCCGGCCTGGATATCGATGCATTGCGTGTTGTAGCAAATGGAGTAAATAAATTAAAATCTCCCGAAAATGCAACCATTGTTATTACTCACTACCAGCGATTGCTTGATTATATTGTTCCTGATTTTGTACATGTACTATACGATGGTAAGATTGTAAAATCAGGCGATAAAAATCTGGCTTTGGAGTTGGAAGAAAAAGGCTACGACTGGCTTAAAAAGAATGTAGTTGTTAAATAAACCGGTTTATTTTTCGGATTAAAAAAAAGCAAATCAATGAGCTTAGAAACAACAGATATAGAAGTAAAAGAAAAATTTATTGAATTATATAACAATAATCGCAACACCTTAGGAAACGGGTCGACCGATTATATCAACCAAATTAGGGATGAGGCATTCCAGAACTTTAAAAAACTGGGATTACCTGATAAAAAGAACGAGGATTATAAGTATACCGATATTCAATCATTGTTTAATAACGGGCTAAAAACTTATCTGTCGCCAAAAAATATTGAATTTAATGTGGACGATATTTTTCAATGTGATGTCCCTGATTTGAACACAGAAGTTATTATTCTGCTGAACGGATGGTATTATAATCGCGAAAAGCAATTAGCTGAACTACCCGGAGGAGTTGTTATTGGTAGTTTTCAAAAAGCAACAGAAGAGTACCCCGAGCTGATAAAAAAGCATTTTAACCAATACGCAGATAATGAGAAAGAAGGTTTAGTGGCTTTAAATACAGCTTTTGTAAAAGACGGGATCTTTTTATATGTTCCTAAAGGGGTTGTTATTGAAAAACCAATACAGATTATTAATCTTTTGATGGATAATGAAGATGGGATGACACAACACCGCAACCTGTTTATCCTGGAAGAAAACAGCCACGCATCATTAGTTGTTTGTGACCATACATTATCTACTTCTAATTTTTTAACCAATTCTGTATCAGAGATTTTTGTCGATAAAAATGCATCGCTGGATTTTTCCAGGATACAAAACGAGCATAATGGCTCCAAACAGATATCTCATTTATATTTCCAACAGGAAAAAGATAGCCGCGTAAATGCTGATACTATTTCATTACATGGTGGATTAATTCGTAATAATATTCATGCTCTGTTAAATGGTGAAGGTTGCGACAACCATACGCTTGGATTGTATTTAACCGATAAGGGACAACATATCGACAACCACGTATTTATCGATCATGCCAAACCCAACTGTACCAGCAATCAACTATTTAAAGGGGTATTAGACGATTATGCCACCGGAGCATTTAACGGTAAAGTACTGGTTCGCGAAGATGCTCAAAAAACACAGGCATACCAGTCAAACAATAATATTTTGCTGACCGATGATGCAACCATTAACACCAAACCAACGCTGATTATTTATGCCGATGATGTTAAATGTAGCCATGGTGCTACGGTGGGACAATTAGATATGGATGCTTTGTTTTATTTGCGTTCGAGAGGAATTAATGAAAAGGAAGCGAAGCTACTGTTAATGTATGCTTTTGCACACGAAGTGATTCAAAAAATTACTGTTCCTGCGCTTCAGGAGCGTATCCATGAACTGGTTGATAAACGATTACGTGGAGAGTTGTCGCGTTGTAATTTTTGCCAGATGAATTGTAAATAATTTTTAAATAGTAGTGTTGTGAGTATAGATATCAATAAAATACGGAGTGATTTCCCAATTTTAAATCAACAGGTTTATCAAAAGCCGTTAGTATATTTTGATAACGGAGCGACTACACAAAAGCCCAAAGTTGTCATCGACGAAGTAGCTAAGATTTACTCACAGGAGAATGCAAATATTCATCGTGGAGTACATTTTTTAAGTGAGCAGTTAACACAGCGATACGAAGATGCCCGGAAGGTGGTTCAACAATTTATTCATGCAGCACACGACCACGAAGTTATTTTTACCAGTGGCACTACAGAATCGATAAATACCATTGCTTACTCTTTTGGCGAAAAATATATTCATGAAGGCGATGAGATTATTATTTCTACCCTGGAACATCATGCCAACATTGTTCCCTGGCAAATGTTATGCGAGCGGAAGAATGCCTCGTTGAAAATAATTCCCATTAATGATGAAGGGGAGTTGTTACTGGATGAATATGAGAAACTTATTTCACTCAAAACAAAATTGATAGCTGTAAATCATGTATCGAATGCAATAGGCACGATAAATGATGTAAAGAAAATGATTGATATTGCCCACCAAAAGGATATTCCTGTTTTAATTGATGGTGCGCAAAGCATACAACATGGTAAAGTAGATGTTCAGAAGCTGGATTGTGATTTCTATGTTTTTTCCGGACATAAGATTTACGGTCCCAATGGCATTGGAGTTTTATACGGAAAAGAAAAGTGGTTGAACGAACTACCACCATTTATGACCGGCGGAGAGATGATTAAAAATGTTACTTTTGAAAAAACAACATTTAACGAACTGCCTTTTAAGTTCGAAGCCGGGACACCTAATTATGTAGGAGCCATCGGTATGGCTAAAGCCATTGAATATATTCAGGGCATTGGGTTAGAAAATATCGAAGCATATGAAAAAGAATTACTGGAGTATGCTACCCAAAAATTAAATGCTATCGAAGGATTAAAAATCATTGGCACTTCAGCTAAAAAAATAAGTGTTATATCCTTTATTTTAGAAAACATTCATCATTACGATGCCGGAATGGTTATTGATAAAATGGGTATTGCCGTCCGCACCGGGCATCATTGTGCCGAACCTGTAATGGATTGTTTTCATATTGAAGGAACCATTCGTGCATCGTTTGCATTTTATAATACGAAAGAAGAAATAGACCGCTTATACGAAGCATTAAATACGGTTAAACAAATGTTTGGTTAAATTGTAATATTATTATGACTTTACAAGAAAGACAAGACGAAATTATTGAAGAATTTTCGGTTTTTGATGACTGGATGGATAAATACAACTATTTGATTGAATTGAGTAAAGACCTTCCGGTTATTGACCCTAAATATAAAACGAAAGAGTACTTGATTGAAGGATGCCAGTCGAAGGTTTGGCTTTATGCGGAGATGGACGGAGATAAAGTGAAATTTACCGCCGACAGTGATGCCATTATAACCAAAGGTATTGCAGCTCTCTTAGTTCGCGTTCTAAGCGGTTTAGAACCCAAAGAAATTATGAATGCCGATTTATATTTTATTGATAAAATAGGATTGCAACAAAATCTTTCGCCCACACGCTCTAATGGTTTATTGTCAATGGTTAAGCAAATGAAGCTGTATGCAATGGCATTCAATGCAAAGATGAATCAGTAAAGGAGGTTAATGATGGAAGAAAATAATTTAATGGCTTTAGAGGCTGAAATTGTTAAAACATTAAAAACAATATATGACCCGGAAATTCCGGTAGATATTTACGATCTGGGATTAATTTATGCCATCGATGTTGATGATGATAACAACGTTGAAATAAAAATGACCCTGACAGCACCCAACTGTCCTATGGCCGACCAGTTACTGAACGAAGTACATGAAAAAATCAATGCCATAAAAGCGGTCAAAGAAGCAAAAATAAACCTGGTTTTCGATCCGCCCTGGGATAAAAGCATGATGAGCGAAGAAGCAATGCTGGATCTAGGTTTATTGTAGTTATTTCCATTGTAAAATATCTCTGTATTATTAAATGCCTTTTTGACTAAATTGATTCCCGTATTTTGTGTACCTTCGGAAATTAGTGTATTGATGGCTATTCAATGAATCATATCATTTTAAATACCCGGGAAATAAAACAAAAAGCACTTGAATTAGGCTTTTCGGCAATTGGTATATCCAAAGCTGAGTGTCTGGAAAAAGAATCTAAACAATTAAAAGAATGGATTAACAAAAGTTTCCATGGAGAAATGCAATACATGGAAAACCATTTCGAAAAGCGCGTTGATCCCAGGAAATTGGTCGAAGGAGCAAAATCTGTTATTTCTGTTTTATATAATTATTATCCTAAAGAACAACAAAAAAAAGATACTTATCAAATCTCAAAATACGCATATGGTATAGATTATCATTACGTGCTAAAAGAGAAACTACATCGACTTTATGATTTTATAAATAATGAAATTCATGAAACGAATGGCAGAGCTTTTGTCGATTCAGCTCCGGTAATGGATAAAGTTTGGGCTGCAAGATCCGGCTTGGGATGGATAGGAAAGAATACCAATTTGATATCAAAAGAATTAGGTTCTTTTGTTTTTATTGGTGAACTTATTCTTGATTTAGAATTGAATGATTCCAATTTGCCTATAAAAGATTATTGTGGTAATTGTACCAAATGTATTGAAGCATGCCCAACAGGAGCTCTAAAGCCTTATCAGTTAGATGCACGAAAATGTATTTCTTATTTAACCATTGAGAAAAAAGGAGAATTACCCCCGGAATTTAAAGGAAAGTGGAACGATTGGATTTTTGGATGTGATATATGTCAGGATGTTTGCCCCTGGAATTCGAAAGCAAGGCCACATAATAACCCTCAATTTAAACTCACTGAAAAATTTCAATATCTCAAAAAAGAGGATTGGGAAAAACTGGATAAAACAAGATTTAAAAAGATATTTAAAAACTCACCTGTTCAGCGAACCAGGTTTGAAGGCTTAAAGCGGAATCTTGAATTTTTAAAGTAATTGCTTCGGTGTATTTTTATGTTTATAATGCTAAAAAATTTTATCTGTCCTGATTAAAGGAAATATTAACCGTTTGATTGTTAAATTATTGTTGAATACAATTCACAAGTGAGTAAGATATCCCCAAATGAAGTTAACAGCTTAGATCGCAGTCAGGAATTTTAAAAAATTTTTGTGTCAAAATTATTTGCGAAACCTTTGTCTTTATCAGCTGTTACAGTTAACAACTTTTTTTGTCGTTCTTCTTTTTTATCACTCGTGGCACGGTATTTTAATATAATCTTATACCATTACTAACACTAAAACGATTTATATTATGAAATTCATTCAACACATTTCAATTACAACGGTTTTGATACTTATTATGGCCTTACCGCTTAATGCCCAGGAAGAATCTAAAGAATATACTAAAAAATTTACGAACCGTATGTTTTTTTCAATGGGTACAACTTTCTCTGATTATGATGATTTGAATTCCAGTTTAAGCCAGTTTGGTTATCCTGAATTATCAGAAAATACCTTTATTATAGGCGGTTCCAGCTTTAAAATCATGAAAAAGTTTATTCATGGTGCTGAAATACATGCAATTATGGGAGACAGAGCAGAAGGAAATAACTATGAAGTATCCTTAAAAGGTATATCAGGAAAGCTGAATTTTGGTTATATATTATTTGAACCCGGAAATTTTGATCTGTTTCCGCATATTGGTGTTGGGGCATCATCATTGGTTCTAAATATGGAAAGGAATATTGGACAGGCTTCATTCAACGACATTATTCAAGATCCGGATGACGGAGCAGAATTATACAGAGCCGGGTTTATCGCAGATATTGGTATTAACTTACATTATTCCTTTGATTTTATGAAGAACAAGGAAAGAATGGGAGATATCGTACTTGGATTTAGTGCAGGGTATATGTTTGATCCCTTTAACAGGGACTGGATCGTAAACGGAGACAAACTTACAAATGGCCCGGATTTAAATCACAATAATATATATGTTAAGATAATCATTGGCAAAGGCAGAGATAAAGCTTTCTCAATGAATAAAAAATCAAATTAGTATTAAACTGGTTTAGGCCTTAATTTTTGTATCTCTATGAATCCGGTGTTTTCCGGGTTATGTTTTTTCCCGCAATGCAGAAATGAGTATTGCGATTGTAAAAATCATACGACAAAATAAAGGGAAAACAAAATT
>Ga0209936_1000892_pt1 | contig 16928 bp, 16 predicted proteins | sample SalPonR1_A_D1_MG_FD_185694 | JGI IMG/M metagenome (GOLD analysis project Ga0209936, IMG submission 185694) | Salt pond soil microbial communities from South San Francisco under conditions of wetland restoration - Salt Pond MetaG R1_A_D1_MG... ... | reverse complement strand
TAAACATCATTGTAAGTTCATCATATCCATTATCTGAATATAAAGTACCTGTAATATCAGTACCATCACTAGTAACATAAAATCTGAAAGGCTCCCTAAAAGTACCATTCCAAAAATTCCTAATAGTATCCTGATAAGCATCTCTACCAGTTACAAATACAACACCATCTGTTGTGCCTACTTTAAACACTATACCTACTTGAATACTATAATTTGGAAATACAGGTTTTACATTAGTAACTTCACCTGCTGTATCTGAAGAAATATATAAAGAATCACCCAAACTATATGATGAGGTATCTATATTATGTATCTTACCAAACCATGTTACAAAACCATATTCACCTGAAGCAATTTCTGTAGTAGTAATACCATAATCCATGTTTACAGTTTCGTGTGTCTTAGATAATGCTTTATCTATAGTAGGAAATCCATTATAGCCACCTGTTGGATATACAACAGTACCATTAGAAATTGTTTCAGCAGTATCATTATATACTTTAATGTGTATCTCTTGACCTACCTGTAGTACAGCTGTTTTACCAGTATGAATATCTAAAGTATTATTCTCAGGATTCCACTTAGTTAACCCTTCATAATCTAAATCAGATTCAAACTCAGTATCATATGCTATACCATCTACCTCTAATATCTTAGGATCTAAAGCTAATGACCTAACAAAATCCTCAGCAGATTCATCTAACCTATTTAATTTAGCCTGGGCTAATAAAGCAGCTTGTTGTAATGAACTGTATATATATGAAGAATTTAGATTATAGGGGCCTTGATTATCCGTAGTTTCTAATAAATCATAAACTTTAATTGTATAAGCATCACCACCATAATTTACTTCATCTATACGAAAAATGTGCCCAATATTATCAACTAAATAATAATTTACAGCCAATTCACCATAACCAGGATCATTTGGATTATTTGGTGCTAAGGAGCATACATAACTATAATCATCTGCATGTGTACTTACACTAGTTATAATAGCTTCCCAAGATACAGTAGGTAGTTTTACACTCATTATTAATTAAGTTTTACGTATATTATTAATGGTTGAGCTACAGTGGCTAAAGATAATATTTCTATAGCTGTATGAGATGTATTTTCCCTAACAGTAGAATATGCTTTAGTACCTTCCAATTTGGTATTAATAACACCACTGGTTGTAAATATAATACATTCAGCTAAATTATAACCAGTATTATGCTCTATAGTTAAATCTGTATTATTACTGCCTAAATCAGAATGCGCTATTACATCAGAAGTATCTATAGTCCAACCACTTGGCCCTGAATAATCCCTGGTAGTAGCAGCACCAGTACCTGCAGTAGCTGTTATTGTATACCACCTAGAAGTTATTTCAGATTCTACTACACCTGCTAAATTAACATCCCAAGATGATGCCGATGCTGAACCAGTAACTGATGTAACTTCTAATATTAATGTAGTACCGGATAATGATGTTACAGTGCCTACTAATCTATTATCTGAATCAGTAGATACTACTAAATACTGTCCTGCGGTATATGACATTTCATCACTTGCTAAAGTAATAGTAACTAAATCGCCAGCTATTATACTAGATAAATCTAATGTGGTAGCAGAAGTAGTTTTATATCTATCACCATTAAAATTAGTTATAGGAAGCCATGTTGTACTACCAGATGTTTTTACATATACATCATTAGTATCCTCATCTAAATAATATGAAGTATATGAATAAGAATTAGAATTTGTAGGTTCGCCTGATCCATAATACCACTTATCACCATCTTGCCCATCTACACCAGGATCGCCATCTTCACCAGCTGCGCCTTGTATACTACCAACTTCTGACCAACTATCTGCAGATTTGCTATATAACATATAATTAGACGTACGAAGATATAAATCACCATTTTCGCCCAATCCGGCATCAGGAACATCAGTACCTAAGTGAATGGTAGCTCCATCAGTACCGTCAGTTCCTTTAGGAATAGTGAAATCAAATACGGCATCTAAAGAAGTACCACTATTAGTTACAGAAGCATTTGTACCAGCATCACCAGTAGTTGTTGTACCTACAGTAATAGTTGCAGCTGTACCATCTGGACCAACTGTACCATCTTCGCCATTACTAACAGTAAAAGTATCTGTAGTAGCATCTGTATAAGTAATAGTATAAGTATCTACTGTACCAGGGTCTCCTTGGCTTCCACCGCCAGAGTTACTAGCCCATTCAACAGATACTATACCTCTACCATCAGCACCATCTTCACCATCTGCACCAGCAGAAGAGCTTGTAGTACTACTAACAGTTATTAAATCACCACTGTCACAAGAACTTTGATATTCAGAATCATAAACATAATTGGTATCTATAGATTCTGCATCTATATAACAAGCAGGGGATTGACATGTAAAAGTAGGACTATCTGAACTAATTACAATAACACTCATTGATCTTCGGATTTAAACATAATTTTTGCAACATTGCTAAAATAGTACGAATTTCATTTGTTTGACCACAAGCTGCTGAATACTCTAAAGATTTCAGAAAAGTATGCATAGCAGTAGCTTGTTGTACCTCAGGTTTAGTACATAAATCATTAGCGGCATGTACATCAGGTAATTGTTTCAATATATTATATACACAATACTTAACATTATAATTAAGTAATGTATTATATGTAACATCCTCTACACCAGAGTCATCTACAGAATAAGTAATGGTATATACGCCATCTTTTATATGCGCATCCGCGCCTTGTCCTAAATCACTAGATGTAAGATCTATAGATTCATCACCTGGTGTAGCCCAATCTACTCCTAAATCAGCATCATACACTGTTTCACTATTATATACAATAGTTAGATGTGCGCCTGCTAAATTAGTACCATCATCTGAAGCATCCGTTATTGTAAAGGTTTTGCCGCTATTTGATTGTTCAAAAGTTAAAGCTAAAGCCATAATTTTATATTTTAGTATTAAAAAAGGGCAGGGTTTTTATCTCCCTACCCTTTAATAATTAGTTAATTAAATATTATTTATTACTAAATTATATATTTTACATACACGTTTACTTTACCAGCATGTAGATAAGCATCGTTTGCAATAGTAAAAGTAATAGGTCTATCCTCTGTAGTTTGAATAAAACTCTCCGCTCTTTTACCTGCATATACTAAGTTAGTTTGATCTGTAATATCAGTAACTTCTGATTCTCCAGAATCTAAACTAGGACTTCCTGCTAATGTTCCTTGCATCCCGTCATCCCATACATTTGAAGCATCGCTTATAGCAATAGCTGATACTAAATCATTAGCACCTTCTATATGAAGTGCTATAGTAGCATCATCAGCATTTCCTCCACCTACAGCCCCGTCATCGGATTGTAAAGTGGTTTCAATTTCATACCAAGCATCTGTAACAACAGCGCCTGATGGAATAACAGCATTTTCACCGTTTTCAGTTGATTTAACAGCCCCAGTAATTCCAGGAACTAGATAACAATCAGCAGCACTACCTGCTGTTAAAGCTACTTTTGTCCCAGCTATAGCATTTGATAAACTAGTAGCTAATGCAACAGTATCAGCATCTACATATATAATGTAATACCCTGTACCAACTGCAGGAACTGTGGAAGTTACACCCGTACCAGTTTTCAAATATAAGCCAACAAAATCACCTGTTTCAAAACCGTGACTAGAAATACCAATAGTATCAGCATCTTCATCAATATTAGCTGCTGCAAAAGGACCTCCTAATTCACCAGTAACATAACTAGCAACTGCAGAACTTACATCAAACGTATACTTAATAACTTTTTCTTCTAAAAATCTATTTGCCATTTTTTATTCTCCTTTAAATTTTAAAATTATACTGCTATAGAAGATAATCCTGCGGATTCCATCCATGTATTCAATACTGCTAAAACGTTTGTAGTTTGTCCAGCATTTGCAGGAATATACAATTCTACAGTAGTAGGAGCGGTTTCGCCATATTCCATTGCTGTAGATACATATGGAGTATTAGATTCAATTACAATAGAATCATACCATTTATCCATATCTACCTTCATATCAGGTTTAATAACTGGGAAATGTGTTCTATTTGTAATTCCTTCATATCCAAGTGCTTCTTTTTCTCTATCTCTAACAAGTTTAGGATTTCCATTACCAGGATGTGCTTCAGTATTATAAGTAACTTCTACATCATCCCAATCATCTTCAGTAACTTCGTGTAAAGCTATATCAAAATCAACTTGTTGATATTCATCAATAGCATCTGCAGATGAGTTAGGAATAACTTTACCGGTAAGTACTAAGTCGTCACTAGAATTCTCAGCAGAAATACGTGAATCTTTATTCTTATTTATTTTAGATACAAAGGCATCTGTAAGATCGCCAGGAGTAGCACTTGTAGCTACTACACGAAAATCTTGAATAAATTGACCAGGATGTTCATTTATATCTTTATAAACAACACGAATTACGTATTCAGTTCCTACAACAGGTGTAAAACTTGAAGCTGTTGCTATATCGATAGTAGCTTGTCTTTCTGTAGCATCGCTATCAGCTGAAACTCCTTTATAAGAAATAATATTACGCCCTTTAATAGGTCCTGAGATATCAAGCTTTCGAGCATCTTCAACCAAAGTACCATCAGGTGTGGTGTACTCGTAAGTGTCACCTTTACCTACGGCAATGTAGATAGTATCAGTATCTGAAATAGTAGACCCTGAAGTTAGCAAATTTTTATCCTTGTCCAATACAACTACTTCGCCTTCAGCAATATAAGTAGCAGTAGTGGTAGGATCTGTAATTTGAACGCCGGATGTTCTATCAATCAGTTTACTGATCAAAACTTTATTTACTCGTTTTTGCGCCATTTTATTATTATTTTTAATTTATTTTATTCGGTTCTAAAGACTTCATTCATATGAGTCTTATACCGTGGGTTCTCTGTATTTTCAAGTATCATACTTGCGGCTAACTTAACAACTTCGTCATGTATATGTTCTGGTAAATCACTGTCTCCAGTTGGTGTACCGTCACTATAACTGACTGTTGCAGGCTCCCTCAAATATCTAAGATAGTATTTAATTATACCATAATTGCCGTCGGTAATTAACTCAACCTCATTTTCTTTAAACAGCCTTAAAGGTTCAGCCTTGTAATTCTCTAATATATGTTCACTATAGGGATTATCTATATAAAATCTATATGTATCTGCGGTAACTTCAGTTATACCTTGTCTTTTTGTAGTACATTGATATACTGAGCCATCACCTATATAATTTGTTGTTTCGGCAATAAAGTATTCACCATCTGTATATTCTACAGCAGGACTGCCGTGTTCTATTGAACCGCCTGATACTTTATAAACAGTATCTACAACCAATGCACCATTTGCAGTAGGTGTAGTACTGGATTGATATGCAATTAGAACCTCTTCACTTAAAGCAAACCAATAACTTGGGGAAGATGGAAGAGAAGCTTTATAACTATAAGGTTTATCGGATGTTTCTTCTCCTCTTGATGGGATAATTTCAATTTCTTCAATTAAAGTCCTTAAATCATCGATCCTCTTTTGATTTTGTTCAAAAGCTTCTCCTCTTGCAGAACTTGAACCTTTGTACTTAGTCTTAACAAGTGAACGTATGGCTGAATTTAGCCAGTAATCAAGTTCTTCTGGTTCGAACCCTACTGAGTCTAAAGCATCTGACTTATCAATCTCTAGATTCAAGTAGTTATGCATATCTAATATTGTCATTATTTAGCTTCTATTTCGTTAATAACAATTTCTTTAATTTCCTGATTTTTAGGATCGTCTAGAAAAGCAATAGCATCGTCTAAACCATGCCCTATAACTTCAGTACCGTAATAATAAGTATTTCTACTTTTTCTTAACACATTTTTAGATAAAGCAGTTTCAACTAAAAACTGTGTTTCCCTAGATTTATTATTAACCCAAATTTCTAAGAATTTATTTGGATTTTCTTCTGCTAAGTCAAATAATTTAGCTTCACATTGTTCGGCACTAATACTATCAGCTTTTACACCATACAATCTTAAAGCCTTTCTAATATCATTAGCAGATAATTTATCAAATTCTTTGATTGCTTTTCTTTTAACCTTACTCTTTTTATTTTCTTCTTTAGCCTCTTCATTATAATTAACTATAATGTATTGAGCAGTGGCTTTACGTTTATTTATAGAATTTTGAACTGTCTTATGATTTTTAAGAAATAAATATTTTAATTCATCATAAGGATCTTCAGTATTTAGATGCATGTCATCATCTGTCATTCTAATAAAAAAAGTAGTCCAATAATCTGAATTTGGTGACAAATCAAATCCTAATTCTTGTTCTAAACGTTCTCTGTCTGCCTTACTAAGGCCTGTATAAATACTACCATTTTCTAAATAATAAGGACCAATATCCGTATGGCAGTTTTTATAATGTACAACTTGTGACCAGTTTTTAGGTCCAATAGCTTTTACTACAACTCTCATCTTCCAATTTTATTTTGTATTCTATTAAAAATTTAAGAGCAAGGGAGGTATAACCCCCCTTAAGCCCTTATATCTATATTTACTCAGCGTCACAGATCAACTCACCACTTGAGGTAGGATCTTTAAGCATGATACCTTGTTCAGACAAGAAGTTAACTGTGTAACCATCTTTTCCGGTTGCTCTTAATGTAGAGATTGATTTAGCATGTCCTGCACCTGGAGCAACTGATCCAGCTACGTGCCACATAACCATTTCTCTATCTTTTCTAACAACTTTCTGTAAATTGGCTTCACCATCGCGTGTTCCAATATCTAAGAAGGTCATTCTATAAGATTCTAACGGCTTCTTGCTAATTGGATGCAATTTACGATTATAAGTAGTATTATCATACCATGGGAAGTGTTTAATAGTAAGTTCAATACCATTAAGCATTTTCCAAGTAGTAAATTGACCTCCAAGAACTAACTCTTGTCCACTACCAGTTACAAATTTAGTATCAACCAATGTGTAACCTGAAGCCTTTTCTTTTAGAACTCTATCAAATTCTTTCATTCCCATCTCACCAGTAAGGGCTACAAACTTACGTTCGCTAGTTCCTAAAATATTGTAAGATAGGTCGAATAAGAATTCTTCTAACAAGTCCGCACTAAGCTTAGTGTAATATCGTCTATTAGATGGAGCAATTTGTTGTAACAAACCTGCACCAATGTAAATAGGTCGTCCATTCGTACCCTTCAAAGCAGTGACACCTTGAGCATCAGCATTATATTGAGAGTATACTAAAAAACGATCAATTGTTTCATACCATTGACGTAAAGCAACCCATTCTTGATAATCAGACCACATATATGATGTTTTACCAGACTTAGGATCTTTCATGGCAATAACCATTACAGATGCATAAGCATCACCGGTAATATCATATTTAAGCCTCATTGTAGTTAAATGATTCCTAAGTTTAAATGGAGTCTGATAGTTAACGATATCAGCTTCATCACTGTATTCTTCGTAAGCGGATCCTTCTCTACTTACTTTTCTACCCGTCTCTAAATATTCAGGTGGAACAAAAGCATTAGGACCATCGCCTATAACTTGTAATGTGTAGACATAGTCTGTACCATCTTGGTAAGGTTCAGCCATTACACGAGCTTGAAAATTTCTATCATCAAATGCCAAAATAGCACCTACTCCAAACCATTTCTCAGCAGTCCAAATTTGAATTGGGGTACCGTCGAGTCCTGGAGTATCATTGCTTGTAATTGCACTACCCTTCCACTTAGCGTCTTTAATTACAATTGCTTTATCGTGATCGATAGCAACAGGCCATTCATATTCTCTATTCTCAATGGTAAGAGTTTTACCCATACCAGTAGTTAAGAAGTCGAGAGTGTTATTTTCATAACGACCGAAAATATACGAAAGAACTGTAGTAACTTCGTGTGGACGGGTAAGTAATGCATTTGCTAACATATTTTCATCTGTAAGGCCTGAAAACATCTTAGATTTATACAGTACTAAATCGTTTAATACGTTATTATTCATTTTACCCTATTTTTATTAATATTAATTTTTTGCTAAGACCTTACTTATACTTGATAAAGCGTCTTGAAATTTAGCGCCCTCACTTTGGTAAGATCTTTGTTGTTTAGGTTTTCTTTTATTTTTAAGCCTATTCTTTAGCTTAAGAGTAGCATCAGAATCAGCTTTAGATTTAACTTTATTTAAAGCTTTTTCACCGTTCTTTAAAAAGAATGCGGATGTAATAATACTCTTAACATCCTTAGAATAGTCTTTTTGATAGGCTGTTTTACCGTCAGAATTAACTTTAAATAGATAATCATATAGTTCCTTTTTATCCTTTTTGGATAAAGGTATACCTTGTATAGAGTCAAGGCTGTTTATAGTATCCTCTACGTTAGAAATAAATCTTTGTTGCTCCTCTATATAGGCCTTATTACGCTTTTCAGTTTCTTTTAATAGCTTTTCCTCTTTACTCTTATTATACTCTTTTAGTAACTCTACTGCTTCTTCAGCCTCTTCTTCTAAAGTTCCAGCTTCTTCATAACGTTCTAAGCGCCTTTCTATTTTACTATCAGAATAATTAAGTGTTTTAAGATGTTCTTTAACAACAGCTTTTTGAATATCCCCATTACTTAAGTCCACAGAATTTAAATCCAAATCTTTTGGAAATACTGTATCAAAATATTCTTTAATATCTCCACCGTTCTTAACAAAATCATCTAATTTTTTAATATCTTCACTAGCATAATTAGGCGCAGAGTTTTCTTCTATAATAGAAGACATCAATCCAAGTAATTCTTTTATAGATTTAGGTTTTTCTTCTTCGTCAACTTCCCAACCTAATTCTTCACTAAATAAATCAAAAAATGGATCTACTATATCTTTCTCATCGAGATCTTCGTTTCCTTCATCTATTTCTTCATCCTCATCTTCTTCAGAAGGTTCGGTTATTTCAGCATCTTCTAAATCTTCATCTACCTCATTTTCATCTTCTATTTCACCATCTTCATCATTTTCATCAATTTCTTCCGGCTCTTCTTCTTTAGATTTCTTAGTGGACTTACTTTTTTTCTCATCCTCTATTTGTTTTTCTAATTCCTCCGGATCTACTTCATGAGCATAAGATTCATCTACTTCAAAACCAGATTCTTTTGGCTCTTCCTGTCCTGCAGGAGAAGTTATAAAATCAAAAGCTTGTTCAAATCCTCCAAAAGCTTCATCTTCTTTATTAGTACTCATTATTAATTATTTTTAGGTTTACTGTTCGCTTGTTTTCTTTTAATTTCCAATTCTTTTCTTTTTATTTCTTCTGAAACTCTGTTTTTACGAATATCTTCTTCTATCTTTTTAGATTGAAGTTCGGCATCTTTAGTTTGTTTTTCTCTTTGAAGCTCTAATTTACGTAATTGTTCTTCATCATCATCTGACATTTCAGCAGCATCTAATTTAGATCTGGATTGTATTAATGCCACTTCGATATCTGTATTCGCTTTTCTAACAGAATCTTCTTCTTTAATTCTATTTTCCTCTGCCATTTTTTGCGTTTCAAATTGCATTCTTTGTTGCTCTGCTTTTTGTTGAGCTTCAGCTGCTTGCTGTTCAAGCATTTGTTTACGTTCATCTAATTCCTTTAATTTATTTTTAAGTATAGTAACATTATCAGAAGTTAACAATTCAGATACTTCGTGTAAAGTAGCCCCACTTTGTACAGCAGGTTCGGCTAATGATTTAAGTGCTTGTAAATCCCTATCTTCTTTGGTAGAATCTGATACAAATACGTCAAAATCTGAATAAAGAAAATCACCACTTATTTTTATAAAGGATCTAGACATATCATCAAGTACAAAATGTAGTGACTCTTTTTCACTATCTGCCCAAGCATGTTTAGCGCATTCTAATAATTGTATATAAGCCCTTTTCTTAACTTGATTATGTTTCCAAAATAAAGGCTCAGTAATATGAGATGACTGAATTACAGATCTTTCAACATTACCTACTAACTCATTCTGCGATATAGATCCTTGTCGTTGTTTACTAACTCCAGACAATTCGCCTATCATATCTTCAATTTTCTGCATAAGACCTATATAATCTGCAATCATTCTAGACATTGACAAATCTTGTGCTGATATTTGATTAAATGATGCGGGATTACCTGAAGATCTGCCTGGTACATCCCAACCTTCTTCATAAGGATTTACAAATACTACGCCCATAGAACTTAAATAATGTGCCCATTTAGCCACATCTATTCCCATAGATTTAGGTATTTGCGTAGGATCCATTACTAATACTTTGCCCTTATCTCTAGCCAATGCTAATTCTAATCTATACCATATAATGATATACATATACTGCAAAGGTTTCATAATATCTACCAATGAAATATATTCCGAATTAGAATCACTATATACAGCACCAATATAAGGCAATTTAGCATTATTAGGATTTTCTACAGATATAGTTTGATTAGATAAAGGCTGAATACCAACATAAATATCATCACCTATTCTATAACCTTCCCATACTTCTGTAACCCATTCCCAGGAAATCTCATTTCCCATAGACTTATCCACTTCATCAAATTTATAAGATTCATCTACCAATTCTACAGTTTCTTCTCCATTTTCATCCATAGTGGTTAAAAATCCTACTTTCTTATAAGATTTCCATGTGACATGATAAACATCTAAATAAGTTTCTGTAGATGATCCATCGTTTCCTGAATCTCTACCTAAATCTGTCTTATATACTATTCTATTATAATTAACGTCATTTGGATTATTTTTAAAGGAAGAACCTCTGCCAGATTCTATCATATCTAATAAATCATTTAAATCTGATTCTTCCATTATATCATAAAATCTGTCATATATAGAATTAGGAGTCATTAGCATATGTCTAACAGCCCAATCACCATCTTCTATAAATTCCAAATCTGGACTTTTATCATAATAAAATCCTATAGGATTAACCCTTTCGAAAATAGGCGAATCTCCTATAACACCTACATAATGAATTTCTTTACCAGCTATAAGAGCATCTTTCCAACCTTTTAGTAATTCATTTCTAATTCCTAACTTTTCTTCTAGATATTTCAAAGCGTTATATGCTGTCTTCTCAGCAACATCGCTATATCCATATTTCATATATCTGGCTATTTCCTCTGGAGTTTCTTCTTTAGAAACTTGCCTACCAGCAACTTGAGCCATAACATAATTCATTAATAAATCAATTTCAACGCTCTCAGCTTTAGAAATTCCAGATCTATTAGTTTGTATTATTTTTAAAGTATTAGGTCTTTTGGATTCCTCACCCAACAAAAGATCAATTTTAGGCCTAATTATATTGAAATTTTGAGGCGAGGCTGGAAATCCTTCACCTACTTTATAAGGATCTATAACATATTCTAAGTCATCTATATTAAACTTACTGTTGTATAGATCGTATTTTATTTTTAAATCTTCAGCTTCAGATCTACCCCTAATGGTGGTTCCAGAAGCTTTGCCTATATAGGCATCTACTGAATCCTCTTTCCACTTAGTGTTTTTCTTACGCATGGGCAGTTTTTGAATAGGAACTGAAGAATATTGTTTAGTACTAGTACCCATATTTATCTTATATTAAAATTTAGTCTTCTTTCTAATGGAAACCAATCTGTAGTAAAAAATGGATCTATCTTATTGGTTTCTGTCTTTTCTTTCACGTGTACATTATGTAATTCTTTTTTGTATATCATTACCATCATTAGGGCCATTACCCTATCAAAGTTGCCTTTATCATTATAAGCTAATAATTCCTGCAACAGCGGTACTGATAATATTCTAGTAAGGTTCTTTTTGCCTGGTGCATATTCTTCGTTTAACCAGTCTCTAATTTCTCGCTCTCCCCAATCTTTTATAGATTGAACCATATGTATACCTTTTCTACGCCTTACTTTACTTTCACTTACTATATCACTTATTATATCTGGTTGTTCTGCTAATAAATAATCATATCCTTTTATAGAAAAATATGCAAATAACCCTTTACGTTCATTTTCATATAGTAATCTGGCATTGTAGTACATTAATAATTTACGAACATTTTCATAATATTCTTCTGCAGTATCTGGCCTGCCAGTATATTCAGCTACTATTATATCATGGTACTCTTCAAAATTTTGAAAACGCTTATATATAAAAGTACTGCCTAAAGAACCAGTACCTGAATCATCATGGTCGTAGGGATCGCAGTTATGAGTAGGAATATGATGAGAACAAAAAGTATGAGTTTCTGTTTCAAAATTATATACAGGACCTGTGTATAAGGACTCTTTAATCTTTTTTATTTGAAAGTATATATATTTTTTATCCTCACTTATAAAACAACCTTGTTTTGCTCTTTTTCTAGTTTTCTTTATACTTTCTTTATCTATTTTTATTAATTTGCTTGAGTCATTAAAATTACACATTTTAGCAAAACTAATTGTATCAGAATGCCCAAATCTTAAATGATACGCTTCTTGTTGTATTCCGATTCTACCCGCTATATTATATTTTCCAGAATTTCTTAATTTTGTTAAATTACTCACTAATCCTAAAGAAAAAGCAATATCTTGAATAGACTCTAATAATTCTAAATTTATACTTACATATTCTAAAGAATAATAATTTCTAGAGTCTTTGTATATACATCCATCTGAATCTAAATACCCCAATAATAAATTTTTCTTAACTATATCTTTTTCAAACTTAATCCATTCTGGTATTTTTTTACTTTTTGCGTATTTTCCAAATGTATTTATAAGCTCTTTTGAAAGTACTTCATGTGTAAATGATGCCTCTATTGTATTTCCTCGCTCTCTAATATAAATAGTTTTGTTAAAATACTTTTTTACATATGCTTTTAAACGTTGTAATTGTAATTTATTAGTAGAATCGAAAGCAATACAAATTCTATTTCTAGATATCCAACCATCACCTAACCATAACCCTTTAAACCACCAATGGTCTTCATTATATTCCCCTATATCTGTAGAAGATTCTTCGTAGGTAGTATCTAAATTTAAATATGTATTTGGGTATTTTACCCATTGCTTTTCAGATATATCACCTGCTCTTTTAAAGTCAAAATTAAACAATTTTTCGTTTATAATATTTTGATTATTTGTTATATGTTCTGATACATAAATAGGATGTTCTTCGGTAAAAGTAGTAGTTCTAAAAGTATTTGACATTTTTAACGTATATACTTTTTCATCTGTCATATTGTATTCTTGATGTTCTTTTATATTGACAAATTTACCATCTTTATCTAAAAGCTTTTCATCCGTTACATCTTCTATATTCATTAATCCTTTATGTGTAACTACTTTTTCACCAGGAAGTAGGCACCCTGCTACATATAATCCATAAGGTATTTCATCTGGTGGGTGCTCCCATATAACTATAGATCCTTTCTTATCATCCCCTCTCTCTAATGGATATTTTATAATATCTTTAACATCTGTAGTTTGAACCCATTTAAGATTGCCGTCACTATCAAATATTAACTCACCAACTTGTTTATAATTTTGTAAACTTTTATTAGTTTGTATTTTAGCTAATTGCATAGCTAATTCTTTCTTAGGGAATATATTTCCAGTTAACTGAAGTGTGGCCTCCATTGGTGTAAAAGGCATCTCTGCTATATATCTATCAACTGAATGTGGGTCATTGGCATGTTTTTCTACTTTTTCTCTTTCTTCAATACAGTACTTTCTAGCCTTTACTACTAAAGAATTTCCTTGATCATCCATATAACCTTCAAGGTTCATATACTGAGGTATAAAGAACCCACAAGCAGAATCATCTGCACCAGTATCCCAAACATTTCTTACTGGTAATAAATTATAAGCTTCTGGCGCATAGAATAATTCTTTTAAAGAACCATAATCACCAGATTCAGTACCACCAGTACCAAAAGCAATCATAGTACCATAGGCTTTTCCACCTTGTTCTACTGAAGGCCTTGCAATTTGCCAAGCTTCTAATAAACCTGGAAATTTACCAGCTTCTTCCCATAATATAAGTTTTCCTCGTTTACCTCTAGCTTTCTGAACATCATTCTTTAAGGTTATACCTATAATTTCAGATTTATAGCCCCTTTCCATCTTCTTACCTTCTACCTCTACTAAATAAGATGCTCTCCTATGTGTATCAGAATTTTTAACTTGTCTTTTTTTATACCATCCTGTATTCTCATTAATAAAATCCATCATCTCCCAAGCCTTACTTAAAAGACCATCTTTAGTTAAGAATTCTTTTTCTGAAGCTATAGCATATGATTTAGATCCTTTTATTAAAAAGAAGTTTCTATTTAACATGCTAGCACCTTTAAAAGAATACCCCTTACCACGTGCTTTTATAACCCCTAAATGAGATCCTCGTACTTCAGCTTCTTCTATAGAGTCATAATATTGTTTGTCTGAATCCCAAAAATCTGGAAATTCTCTAACTCTTTCAGATACAATCCTAGTGCCTTTCTTAGTAGTTACTTCAGAATCTCTTACTAACCATATAGGACAATAATTTAAATAAAAATAATGATATCCTGTTATATATTCACCATCTTCTGCGGTATATCCTTCTAAACATCTAGTTCTTTCAGTTTCCCAATAATCCATATACTCAGAAGTACCTTGCGGAGCTGGTGTATAATAACCATACTTTTGAAATGTAATGGCAGGTTTTCTGAACTTATCAGTATTTTTATGAACAACATGTTCTACTTCGTACATATTAATCTTCGAATGGTCCGACATCTGATCCTCCCCTTACAGCAGTAATATCTAACATATCTTTCTGCACTTGTTTTTCTAAACTTGTTAATGACTTTATTATATTACCAACTTCTTTAAGATTTCCAGTAAGATCTCTACCTGTATAAATAGGCTTGCCATAAGAATCTACTTTATCAAAATCCATATTGTCAAAATACGATGATAATTTTTCAGCAGCATTCTTAGAACTTTTTAATAATCTAGTATAAGTAGTCTCTTGAAACTCTTTATATTTCTCTATTGCATCTTTTATTAATTTATCAGGTTTTTTATTAATAGTATCTTTATTTACTTTTTCTTCCCTTATAGTATCTGCATACGCATTATAAGGATTTTTAGTAGATAAATTACATAAAAAAGCTACATAGGCTATTTCTTTGATGGCCTGTTCCTTATTTTCACTTGTATCCCTTTCCCACAATTTCTTAAATGGTGGTATATATAAACTAGTTGGATTTAATACTACATTACCACTATCAATATCAAATAATTCCATCTTCCTTTACTTAGTTATTAAATAAATAAACCCTAATATTGTAGCAATTTGTAAAATATAGTGTGCTATATACCATACTTTATGCCAAAAACTATTAGGATCAAATTTAAATTCAAATTTCATAATTCTAAAGTTTAACAATAAAAACGTTATTTCTATATAACTTGTTTCAAATAAAGATATAATTAGATTATAACGATCTATTTAGAAGAACTTTAGACCAGTTCTCTTTATAATTATGATAAACATTTATTTTGTTTTTAATCATCTTTTGTGTAAACACCCCTAAATACATAATACGAACTGGTGTATTATCATAAGGATCTTCCATTACATCATACAAAAACTTAAAAGGATGTCGAGTAACTGTATTTATTACTCTAACATCCTTATCATATTTTTTAGCTAATTCTTTTAATATTTTATTATTGTTCATTATTTTTAACTACTTTAAAATATTCCGGAAATGCATCTACTACATCTTCGGGTATAATTAATTCAGCTGTATAATCCTTACCAAAACCTATAGTTACAGAATAATGTTTAGATATATAATCTACTCTAGTGCCTGCGTCTTGTAATTTACTTTCTTTTGGTATTTTAATTAATTTCTTTGTTATTATTGTTGGTTCTTTCTGCATTTTCATACGTTAAATTTAATTCATTATTTACTAATTTTATATTTAGTGGTTTCATAACCCATTACATTATATAATATAGCAGCAGCATGATCTTCATCTTCCTCATTGCAATACCATTGCATAAAATGTCTAAAAGCAGATTCTTTAAATCTATTAAGTTCTACTTGACTATCAGCACTTTCCCAATTTCGATCACCATACTTAACAGCTCCTCTGGCCATTAAATCGGCGAACCTGGTAAGCAGTTGCTCAGAATAAGGTATATCATTCGGCATTATTAAATCGAACCTTGCCTTCCCCTCATTTGTATCTCTGCGCATACCTGATTTATATTGCTCCCGCTTACCTGAATCTTTAGTTACAAACTTTTTATTCGCCATTCTTTAAATTTTATTAACCAATATATTAAAGGCCAAAATGTTAAAGGTAATATATTTCTATCATCTATATATACATTACCAGCCATTTTTCTACTATCTCCCCATTTTTCAATAAGGTCTGTTGGATTTTCATTTATATAGTGGTATTTAATACCTTGATTATTTAGCCACTCTTTAGCTTCACTTAAAAACCGTTGTTTTCTTTCTGGCCTATCTTCCCTTAATGTATTAATTATAATAGTATGCCCTTCATCATAAAGCTTATTAATTACTTTCTTTGCTTTATATTTTGGGTTGCCTATAGCAACTCTTTCTGGAGTAGCTATTTTAGAATTGGCTATTGTATCGTCAAAATCTATTACTATATACATACTATTCGCCTTTGCCAAAATATTTATTAATTCTTTCTAATACTTCACTTAATTGATCTTTAGTTTCTACATTACCAAAGAATCTCATAGACTTATTCCATTTAATAGTAATAAGATTATGTTCCACATGAAAATCCCATTTAAGAGTCATTTTACCCTTCTTATAATAAATAAAATGACTTCTACGTAATGTTTCTTTAAATCCAAAT
>Ga0209936_1000891_pt1 | contig 16931 bp, 13 predicted proteins | sample SalPonR1_A_D1_MG_FD_185694 | JGI IMG/M metagenome (GOLD analysis project Ga0209936, IMG submission 185694) | Salt pond soil microbial communities from South San Francisco under conditions of wetland restoration - Salt Pond MetaG R1_A_D1_MG... ... | reverse complement strand
TCCTCTCCGCCTCCGATGATATGGTAGGCTACATCGAAAATCCTGATGTTTACCTTCTCCACATCTTCTGCGGAAAACCCATGAGCTTTCTTCAGCTCAAGCACTCCTTCGATAGAAGATTGCGAGTGGATTTCCGCATTGTATTTTTTGATGATAGTCTGCGTTACCTTTTCCAGGTCTTCGTTTTCCCAATCGATGGAAAACTCACCGGCAATAGAATCCATAAACCCTTTATTGCCTTCAAAAACAGCGGGCGGCCCGGTAACACCGTACCTTGCAAGATACGCCGCATGCGTTCCGCCAAAAGCGGTGTGCGGATAAGCCATGCCTTTCCAGTTGGAAAGCTCTCCGGTTCGCGTTACGCGAAGGGCATTCAGTGCCGTACCTGCTATAGCAACAGCATTAGCGGTTTGATCTCTATTGAACCCCAGAGCTTTAGAAACGCCGGCGGCCACGGCATAGGATCCCTGGGTTGTGTGGTCGAAGCCTTTATCGCGCACCGGCGCCTCGTCACTCAGCCGGCACTGTATTTGATAGGCTACCGCCAGGGCTGTCAGAAAGTCCCGGCCGGAGATATTCGCATCTTCACCGGCAGCCAGGATGGAGCCGATGTTGTCACTTGGATGACAGGTCTCCCCTTTTGCGAGGTAGCTGTCGTTAAAATCGAGGTAGCGAACCAGGCTACTGTTGTAGAGTGCGGCTCGGTCAGGCGTGGTTTTTCCGCCACCGATCAGCGTGCTGATTTTGTTTCCGCCAAAATCATTCAGCATGGTTCGGATCGCCAGAACAGGCGGCCCCTCAACAGCTCCAATGGCGGTTCCAAGCGAATCGAGCAGGCGAATCTTGAGTTGGTCAATCGCTTCTTCACTCAGATTTGAATAGGATGCGCTTTCTACAAATGCTGCGAGTTTGTGAACAATCATATTGCCTCCAAATCTCCATTTTGATTGGACTTGCCTATACTTTCAAAATAAGCAACTATCATGGCTTTCTCCATCAGAGATCCGGAAAGTTCACTGCCCAGGATCATCAAAACATGACATCGTAATTTCTCTGTCAGTCAGCAATTTTAAGGCTCCGGGCTTGTCATCAGTAAAATTGTAAAAAAACCATCTACCCAAGAAAGCCTGATCAGACCGAACTCTTCTGCCGAAAATGGATTTTTTTTGGCACAACCGCTGTTTATTGCTTATTGGATTCAGTATAAATCTATTATCAAACCATCTGCTTAAGTCTTAGCAGAAAGAGTCGGGTGCAATAGACCGCATCTTCTTATTTTATAATATTAAGATTACGCAAACACCAGAATATTGAACAATCCATCAAAAAAAGAAAATAACGGCGGAGATCAGTCGTCATCGAATGGTGACCAATCCGGCAATAATAAATTAAACAACCAGAAGCCATCAAAGGGCATTAACCTTGTTTTTTGGTTCTATCTGATCGTGGGCATGTTTCTCTTGTATACGCTCATGAACAATTCTGGGGACGGGTTTTTCGGATCCGTTCCTGAAATTGAGTACACAGAATTCAGGATGGAACTGGAACAGGATAATATTGAGAGCATTCATGTTCAGGGAGAGAGAATTGAGGGAACATTAAAGGAGTCGCAAACCCTCGAAATTTCGGAGGATGATACTGTCCGTTATGATAATTTTGTGACCTTCCTGCCCTCTTTCGGTGATGATGAACTTTTTGCCATGCTTGAGGAGCGCAATGTCACTGTATCGGCAGAACCGGAATCAGACAGTAACTGGTGGTACATTCTCGCTTTTATTCTGCCCGCAGTGATTTTTGGTTTTATCGCTTACACATTTTACCAGCGGTTTAAGGCGCAGGGACAGGGATTTTTCAATATTGGTAAAAGTAAAGCCAAACTGCAGGAAGAAAGCGACGACCGCACCACTTTTGATGACGTGGCCGGAGTTGAGGGTGCCAAAAAAGAGCTCAGCGAAATTATCGAATTCCTTAGAAATCCCGAAAGATTTGAAAAGCTTGGAGCAAACCTTCCAAAAGGCATACTGCTGCTGGGCCCACCCGGAACGGGTAAAACGCTTCTGGCACGTGCCGTTGCAGGAGAGGCCGATGTCCCTTTCTTTACAATTACAGGGTCGGATTTTATGGAGATGTTTGTAGGTGTGGGCGCCAAGCGGGTTCGCGAGATGTTTAAAAATGCGAAGGAAAAATCACCCAGCATCATCTTTGTTGATGAAATTGACTCCATCGGCCGGAAGCGGGGTGCAGGTCTTGGCGGAGGTCACGATGAGCGGGAGCAGACGCTTAACCAGCTCTTGTCCGAGCTCGACGGGTTTGAACAAAATGATAATGTGGTTGTCATCGGGGCAACCAATCGTCCCGATATACTTGATAAAGCTCTTCTTCGCCCGGGACGGTTCGACCGGCAGATTAGTGTTGATTTACCAACACAGGGAGCCCGGGAAGAGATATTGAAGATACATGCCCGAAATAAATCCATAGGCGATGATGTGGATTTCGGCAAGGTTGCAAGGGGCACACCGGGATTCACAGGGGCCGACCTTGAAAACCTGCTCAATGAGGCATCGTTTAATGCCGGGCGTGATGAACGGCGAACTATTACGATGGACGACATTGAAAAAGCGCGGGACAAAGTGATGATGGGGCTCAAGAAAGAGGGGGTTCGCATCAGTGACAGGGAGAAGAAAATGCTGGCATATCATGAGGCAGGCCACGCTATTGTAGCAGCATCTCTGCAAAATTCTGACCCGCTGCATAAAGTCACTATTATACCACGCGGCAAAGCTATGGGCGTTACTCAACAGCTTCCCGAGAAAGAGAAATACATCTATGAAAAAGATTACCTGCTCGACCGTCTTGCCGTACTGATGGGCGGACGCGCAGCCGAGCATCTTATATTCGACACGGCAACCAGCGGGGCTCAAAACGACCTTCAACAGGTGTCTAAGCTTGCGAGGAAAATGATACAGGAGTGGGGAATGAGCGACGAATTCGGCCATCTTGCGTTTGGCAGCGATCAGGACGAAGTGTTTATCGGACGTGATATGGGCCACCGGCCGGAGTACAGTGATTCAACCGCGCGGGAGATTGACGAACAGGTAGCCGCAATTTCAAAAGAAGCGTTCAAACGAGCGGTAAATACACTGGAAGAGAAAAAGAAGGCGTTTGATAAACTCGCTGAATTGCTGATCGAACATGAAGAGGTCCCCGGTGAGGTTGTTACCTCCCTCATTGAGGGTAAAGAAGTGACGCTTGGTGATAAAGAAAATGATGATAACAGCGACGACAGCGACGATCGTAATAATTAGCAGTAACATCTGTATCGGAGTACATCAGAGAGTCTGTTCTTCACTCTTTTTCCACCTGTTTTTACTACAATTCGTGGCTAGTGACCATGTTAAGCTTAAAGTGGTGGGGCAGACCTGACAGCATTCCCGGTGCCAGTATTTGTCTGGCGTCGATCCCTCGGTACTTTTCCGGGTTTCTGTCAGCGTCAAAACCAACGCTGCCAGATCCGGTGAGGTCTGACAGGCTTCTTGCGATATTTCATGTTTAACTTAACACTAGTCACCAACTCATTTTTTCAACTATTTCGAAATCTTTTAATGGTCTTTATCGATAACGAGGGAATCAACAACCCAAAAATTAACCTGGCGCTGTTTATCACGGCTTTGGAGAATTGATCTACGGCTTGACCTACAGGAAGGACATATCAAAAACCTGAAAATTTGCGGCGGTTTTTTGGGAAAAGAGTCTGTTTCCGAGGTCGAAGAACGACTCCAGGGAATCCGATATCATCCCGATCATATCGCTGAGGCCATGAATCTCATCAATGTGAAAACTTTTTCGGGTGATCTGCCGAAAGAAGAGTTCCTGTCACTTGTTTATGAAAATGACGAAGCCTAAAAAATCAGGTTCAAAATCGTTTCACAATTCATAGCTATATTGATTAAATGTTGTTGAACCTAAAACTCCGAAAAATCGCCGCCCTGGTCACCACCGTAGTGATGATATGGAATATTGCAGGGTGGCTTGGAACCGGATTGGTCATGAATCATGCTCATCACGGAAGTGACTCGCATACATGCGAGATTGCGTTTTGCTACTGCGAAACGGATGGAGATGAAACTATCTGTACCTGCCATCACAACGATCTGAATAGCAAAAATGAACATAAAGCCGGCAGTGATCACACCGGCGGCGTTTGCTACTTTACAGATGGACACACACCACAGACAGCAGCTTCGCAACTCACGTATACTTCAAATGTAACCGGGTACTATTCTTTTGACCGCACACCTATTTATACGTTAGAATTCACCTACCTGCCCGAAGAGCCTCACAAATCACTTCTGTCGGGAATATCCCATGATTTACTTCGCCCTCCCCAGGTTTAATTTTTTTCTCCTCTTTTAAAACTCGCTTCATTCATTCGACACGATCGATCTATGTAATTGGCAGTCCGTCATTAAACGGTACTGGTGGTTTATAGATGGTTTGTTCCTGTTGACCGAAGCGATACCACAGAAAAATTAAACCATTGGTATAATCCTATGATATTTCTACGATGGGCGGGCACCCTTACAGCCCTTGCTATTTTTACGCTGTTTGCTTCATCCTGTGATGTAAACAATAGTTCTGAACCTGACCCTCAGCTGGATCTCATCCCGATTGAGTCCGTCACCGTTGATGGTTACACGGTTTCACTTGAATCAGATTCCAATCTTGAAACCGGCGCCAATCTTTTATACTGGAAAGTTGAGCGCAACGGAGACCTCATCACTCCGCAATCAATTTCCATAAACCCGATGATGGACATGGATGATATGATGCACTCCACACCCTATGAACAACCTGAGGTGGCGCCGGAGGACGATCGGTACTTCTCGAATCTGGCTCTTTTTATTATGGCCGGCGGTCAGATGGGAAGCTGGACGATAAATTTCGACATCACCCTGGCAAACAATGAAACCATCAGCGGTACATTGCCTGTGGAGGTAGAATCGTCCTGGCGGCTTACCAGCGTACGTGATGAAAATGATAACATCTACTTTATCACCTGGCTGGAACCTGAAAAACCTGTTTCTGGCAACAACGACCTGCGATTTATGGTCCATACACGGGAATCGATGATGAACTTTCCGCCGGTGACTGATGCCGGACTGGACATCTACCCTTACATGGATATGGGCGGGGGAAGCGGACACTCAACCGATTTCAACGCCCCTGAAGCCTCCGGCAGCGGCTACTACGATGGGTCCATAAACTACAGCATGAGCGGCACCTGGACCACCTCCGTCACGCTAACGGTTGAGGGTGAGACACTGCCCGATGTCATGTTTGAATACAGCGTAATGGCCAATTAAATCAAGAAATCCTGAACTGCCGGCAGCTCAATCAGCCGGCTTTTCACATAAACTTTTTTAGCTATGAGATATCTTTTAACCACTCTGCTGATTTTAAGCTGGGTTAGCTCAGCTTACGGACAAACAGGCACATACCGTGTTATCGACCGGGCCACCGGTGACCCCGTTGTACAGGCACACATAAAATCCGGGGAGGAATCAGTAATAACCACAACCGACACCGACGGATACTTCACGCTCAACCCGGAAGAATACCCGGCTATTATAATCACCGCTGTGGGATACCAAACCAGGGAACTGGTCCTTCGCAGCGGATCGGGCACCATCTACATGAATCCCGCCATTTTTCGAAATGACTCCGAACTGGTTGTTATTGCGGGGCGGGACAATCAAAATAACGTTCAGGCCTATCGCAGGCAGCATCAGGCCGAGACAATGGACCAGTTCCTGGATAAAATTGATGGCTTATCCGCCAACAGGCGGGGAGCTTTTGCCTGGGAGCCGGTCGTTCGCGGTGAGAGCGATCAGCGCATGAACCTGATGATTGACGGTATGCAGGTGTTCAAAGCCTGTGTTGACAAGATGGACCCCATCACCTCTTATGTAGAAACCAACAACCTGTCGCAGCTCCATATCGATAAAAGCGGCAGCGAAGTGGCTCAAAACGGAGGCGGCAGAAGTTCTGTGAACCTGATTACACGCCGTGCAGAACCGGGGCCTCTCTCCGTTAATGTGAGTTCAGCTTTCCGGCTGCCCGATAACTACCGAACATTTTCCATGTCGGGGAGCACCTCCGATCGCGACGGCCGGAACGCCATTCGATTTTCGGGCAGCTACAAAAAAGCTGACGACTATACTGCGGGCGGAGGCCGGCAAATCAAAAACACACAGTATGAAAAGCTGAACCTTAATTTAAGTTACAGGCATCGTTTTGAATCAGACCATACGCTTGAGGCCAATTATATTTCTGATAAAGCCTATGATATAGGGTACCCTGCCCTATTGATGGATGCGACCGAGGCGCTTGCTGATATTGGGCAGCTTCGGTTTTCATTTGCTCCGAACGACAGAAACTGGCGAATGGATTTCATTCAGGTCTACGCCAACGGTATTCGTCACACGATGGATGACTACAGCCGTGACGTGGAGAACAGGTCTGTGATGGGAGGCATGCATATGCCTATGTACGGCGAGACGCTTACGGGCGGTTTACGGGCAGGTGGCCGGGGTGTACTATTGAACCACTCCTTTGAATGGTTTCTCGACGGGTTCGCTTCGCTTGCTGATGGAGAAATGGAAATGAACAGCCTCGATCCGGGAATTGAGGATATGTTTATCGACAACCTCAGGGATGTGAATACCCGCCGGGCTAACATCGGACTGAAGCACCGCTTTATGCTGTCTGACAAATTACTTTTTAAAGCTGAGGAGAATATCGGGCTGAAGACCGTAACCACAGGAAGTGATCAGTACGCATCTTTTTTTGAAGGGCTTTACGGCCGGGACGTTGAAAGCCGGCCACGTTTTCTGCTCTCAGGCTCAGGCAGCCTGCTTTGGATGCCTGCTGATGCTCTGAGCTTTTCCGGCAGCCTTGTCTACTCCGAGCGCATGGGCAATCACATGGAGCTTTTTGGGCACTACATCTACAACTACACCGATGGATTTTTTTACGACGGTAATCCATGGCTTAAAACGGAGCGCACAATTAATGCCGATTTTAATACCACGTGGGAAACCGATGCCCACTCGGTCTCTGTGAGCTTATTCCGCAAACAGTTTTACAACTACATAGACGGCATTATTACTGAGGATTCAGGAGCAACCGGCGTCCGGTTCAAGAGGTACGCAAATACGGGTGACGCAGTCATTACCGGGGGCGAATTCAGAAGCCTTAACCGGTTCAGCCATACACTCAGCATCGAAAACAGGATATCCTACCTGTTTGCAGAAAACCGCTCGCTTGGAGAACCCCTTCCCCTTATCCCGCCTCTGAAAGGGAGCAGTATCCTTCACTTTCACTTTGGTAAAAACAAACTCATGGGTGAAGCTGAGTGGGCTGCAGCACAAAACCGGATTGCAGAAACAAACTCAATCGAAGACAAAACCGACGCTTTTGCCACGCTTCATTTAACCTGGGAGCGGTCGTGGTTTGACAGGTCAGTAACTTCTGTATTAAAGGCTAATAATTTGCTCGACAGTTACTACCATACGCATACAAGTATTGGTAATGTTCCGGAAGCAGGACGCACGGTCATGCTGTCATTGAGGTATGCGTTTCGATGAGTATAACCGCACAAACAGCGGGCGCATGTGAGTACAGTTTTCGGCGTCTATGGATGTCAAACTCATTTATAGATGAAGGGCAGCCTGGTCAGGAAATTTGTAACACTCAATTCCATTATTGAACAAATGGATTCAGAGACCTGTTTCGACAGACTTATTTGGTCAGGTAAATTACAACAGGAGTCAGATGGGGAGCTATAAAACATTAAAGCCATAATGACGGGTTCAAAAGTCGATCCAAGACCCGTGTCAGGTTTTCTCTGAACTATAGTTCGTGCAAATGCTTTCAATTTTTAGTACTATTTATGAGTGAGAAACTGAATTACTATCTGACAGCCTGATAAGGGAAAGTCATTCACCCTAAATGCTTTAGGGCTTTCGATTTTACAGAATTCAATGCTGCTCAAAGCTTTTATTCTGAACACTTCGGATAGTGGACACTCTCAGTATTTTTTATTGCAAATCATCAGCTGAATCAAAATTAATAATGGAGACTTTGTGATGAGCTCAGATACATTCATACGGACCGTAATAGCAGGTTTTTTTGCAACATTTGCAATGACCATTATATCATTCCTGCAGGGCGGTTTAGGCCTGCCGGTCATTGACGTTGGTCACATATTGAAAGAGAGCTTCAACCATGTGCATCCCGGGTCACCGTATACCATTTTCTGGGGTAATATGGCCTATAATGTTATCGGGGTAATGCTTGCGCTTATCTGGGTCGCTTTCCTGCATCATCGTATTCCCGGTAACTGGATATTTAAGGGTGTTATTTACGGCGTTATGATCTCTATTGTAGCAGGGGCTATTGTTTCGCCACTGGCTATGCTTGCCGGAGGAGACAGCGTTGGTATATTTTACTACGACACGTGGATCCCGGGAAGGATTCTAATGGCCGGACTCATCATGCATATCTTTTACGGGCTGGTGCTCTTACTTGGCCTGAGAGTAGCTGGGGTTGACGGAGAGCCAAAAGCAGGTTAAAACAGGTAGCCCACCGACGAAGGCTGACGAAGGAACCATCCTGTGAGACTGTACCGGGGCACGTTTGTCCTGAGAACTTCATGCTCCACGCAATCACTTTTAAACAGGAGAAGGCGCCTGGCTATAGGTTCCACCAAAATTTCATCCTCTCTTTCGTCAGAATCGCGATAAATTTTCAACTCACCGCCATCTCCGGGCTTCCAGTTTTCGTTGAGGTAAATAAGAACCGTAATCTGCCGGTTTGATCGCTCCTGGAACTGATCGAGGTGGCGGTTGTAACGCGAGCCCGCAGGATATTTTGCGATATGAAATTCGGAATCATTCAGACTCAGATAGCAGTGACGTCTCAGGTTCTCGTTGAGCTCATCCATCAGCTCAAAAAACGGAGCGAGTTCTTTGTCATGCCCCCGATCCAGCCAGTGGATGAAGTCCCCGCGAATAGCTGATTTTATCTGAAACTCACCTGAAGTTCCGATGCCCGCTTTTTGCAGCTTCTCCCGCCTCTCCATATCCCGGAAATAGTCCATGATTGTCCCATAGAGCTCTTCTGATATAAATTCGTCAACAATCACAAAATCCTGTTCAGCAAGGCGATCCATCCATTTAGCCCACGCCTCTTCCGATCTTACAACAGCACTCATTTTTCCCATCCGCTCCTCCTGTTTTTTTAAAGCAGACTTTAAGATACTGAGTTTAGAAATCTGTTAAAATAGCCCTGAAGCTTCTGGACGGGATCTCCAATCGTTGATATGGTCAGGAGATACCAGATCGGGGACCGTTAAAACGGAATGGATAGAATCTCAACAAATTAGCTCCACTTTTGGACAATTTTGGTTTTTAGAAGTGGAATCTACCGGAAACCTTGTGAATAAATAGAAATAATCTTTTTCATGAACGTCCCATAAAACCTCCATAGACTTGTAGGGTCTGCAGATCAATAAATTCAGTGACGGATTCAATTCTATAGAATGGAGTCTCCTGCTTTTGAAATATTAAAAAGCAATCATCCATAGATTTTACGCTCCGACCCACAAGATTTACGGAAGAACCTAGAAGTGATAATTTTATCGCAACCAATTTTAAGTCAGCGCTTATGGGGGCCGGGGGTGGGTCAGAAGGCTCTGGAGCAGTGAAAATGCAATAAATAAAAACTTATTTAGTCATGCTTTCTTTAGGAATTGATTTCCCCACATCCCCTTAGAAGGGGTTCTATTTAAGTGTCCGAGGCAGCATCACCAATATCTGTGAGCGGGTTTTCAGCAAACATATACTCTTCAACCGGCTCGCCGCCAATCAGGTGCTTCTGAATTATCTCTTCAAGTACCTCGGGCGTGCAGGAATGGTACCATGTACCCTCGGGATACACCACGGCGATCGGTCCCCGCTTGCATACCCTGAGGCAGTTAGCCTTGGTCCGAAATACACCGCTTTCACCATCCAGGCTGAGCTCCTTCAGCCTCGACTTCAAAAACTTCCACGATTTTACCCCTTTCTCATACTTGCAGCATTTGGGTTTGGTTTGATCCGCGCAGAGAAATATATGTCGCTTTACCGATTCTATATGCAGCTTCTCAGTTTTTTTACGAAGTCTTTTTCTGGTGTTCTTGCCCATTTGTATCTAATTGCAGATTGAGGATATCTGCATGAAATGTATGATTATTTTTTGCCCTGCCACAACGATTCGCTTCTTTATCTATTCTGTTATCGCTTTCTTATATTAAAAGATACCTACTTGCGCAGGTAATTGATCAGGCCGACCGCGCTCATTTAATATAAAACCAACCAGTTATGTATCAGCAATTCCAGGTAAACGTTCAGTATAAAACACAAGAGCGTCGAATTTTCAACGCACTTCTGGCGCTGGCAACAGGCGTGCTAACACTCATCTACCCAAATTTTTTATACCTGATTGCCGGAGGATATCTCATCGCACTAGGACTCACATTTCTCTACTTTAAAACCCCGGCTGTTATTTCTGCTTTCCCAATTGTAACGGGTATTATCATCTTCCTGTTTCCTGACATAATTCCGGTTACTATGGCCGTATTTCTCGGGTTCTTCGGATTGATACTGTTGCTTAGTCTTGGCTTTGTATTTATGGGCGTACTAACACTCATTATCGCAGCCCTGATTATCGCCAATCCCGAATCGATCGCTTACCTCATTGCTGCCTTTTTGCTGCTTTACGGGGTTTCCAACCTTATTAAACTGTTTCAAAAAAGTAGCGGTGGCGGATCAGATGGCGGCAGTCAAAAACCAAAAGACCGCAATGAGATTGTTATCGAGTAGCTGATTCTTATGGGTTGCGCTTATGCGTTGAATTCAATTACTTCGGTTGAGTCTACCTGATGAAATCCTGAACCGAATTCCGACACATTGTCCTCAAGCATTGTTGCAGCCTTATCGCTGATTCTTTTCGCCATCGGCTATCGATATTATTCCAGGTTTTTAGCGGAAAAAATTTACCGGCTAAATCCCGATTTCATGACGCCCGCCCATGAGTTTGAGGATGGCGTCGATTATGTTCCGACCAATAAGTTCGTTCTCCTCGGGCACCATTTCACCTCTATTGCAGGCGCTGCGCCTATCGTGGGTCCGGCCATTGCGGTCTACTGGGGCTGGCTCCCCGCCATGCTCTGGGTTGTGCTTGGAACACTCTTTGCTGCCGGTGTTCACGACTTCGGAACAATGGTTCTGTCTGTTCGCAATAAAGGCCAGTCGGTCGGCACACTTGCCGATCAGCTGATCGGGGCGCGTGCAAAAAAACTCTTCCTCTTTATCATCCTCGTCCTGGTGCTTATGGTGAACGCTGTGTTTGCCTGGGTGATTTCAAGCCTTTTCATCAATTTTCCGGCTACAGTTCTGTCCATTTTCATCCAAATCCCGCTGGCCGTCTGGATAGGGTTTCGGGCATATAATAAAACCGGCGGTATGGTTATCCCCGCAGTTATTGTTCTTGTGGTGATGTACGCCACGGCTATCATCGCCAGCTACGTTCCTTTTTTACAAATTGACCTTTTAACATGGTTTGGCGGTGAGGGGGCGACATCTTCGGTGCTTGGTTTAGGAGCCACAGAACTAGCCTTTTTGACATGGATCATCATTCTGATGGTATACGTCTATATCGCCTCTACCCTGCCCGTATGGAAGCTGCTGCAGCCTCGGGATCTCATCAATGCCTACCAGCTGGTGCTCGGTCTTATCATTCTCTATCTCGCCGTTTTTATCACAAGCCCGGAAATTACTGCCCCTGCAACCAATCCGGCTACGGGAGACGTGAGCTGGTTTCCCCTGTTGTTTATTACGATCGCCTGCGGAGCCATTTCCGGGTTTCACGGACTGGTCTCTTCCGGAACCACGGCCAAACAGCTTGATAACGAAACAGATGCCCGATTTGTGGGCTATCTCGGTGCAATCGGTGAAGGATCCCTGGCTCTTATCACTATTGTAGCAATCGTCACCTATTTCAACACATCCGGCGAGTTTCTAGACGTGTACCATTCGTTCGAAGCAGCCGGCTCTTCGGGGTTATCGATTTTTGTGCAGGGCGCCGCTACTTTAGCAACCGGCCTGATGATTCCCCTTCAGGCCGCCGAGACAATCATCGCAGTTATTGTCATCAGTTTTGCCGCCACCACGCTCGACACGTCTGTTCGGCTGATGCGCTATATCATCAATGAGCTGGGTGCTGAATATGAAATTTCATTCTTCAAGAAACTACATCCGTCTACAGCGATAGCGGTTGGTGCAAGTGCAGCTTTGGTTCTGCTTCCTGAGGGCCCGCGTGGATTGGGATCCGGTGGCTACCTGCTTTGGCCTTTGTTTGGAACTTCAAACCAGCTGCTTGCAGGGATAAGTTTACTGTTGGTTACCATCTGGCTCTTTCGCAAAGGACGCCCCATTATTTACACGCTTATACCCATGATCTTCCTGCTGTTTATGACACTCTGGGCGATGACCGAGCAGGTGGTGTTTCAGTGGTCGGGCCTGGGTAATGCAGAAGCCAACTGGCTGCTTTTTGGTTTTGGTTCTATTATATTAGCCTTTACAATCTGGATTTTTTTCGAAGCTATCACACTTTTTAGACGTCAGAAATCCGGGCCAGATGGCCAAACTGACAATTAGCAGACCCCGGTGAGAGATCTCACAAGCATTAAATATCTTCTATTCTGCTATTAAATCCTTATCATGGCACCCCAAATGAATTATGATTCCAGACATCAGAAATATTTCTTTTCCCACAACTATTTGCAGTAGATGAAAAACCCGTTTCGCAAAAAAGCCCCCGACCAAGAGTACGTTGTTAAACCTTCTGAAGGCGGACTTGGTACGTTCGGAGGTGTATTCACGCCATCTATCCTGACTATTCTCGGTGTTATCATGTATTTGCGGTTTGGCTGGGTCGTGGGTAACGTCGGGCTTATCGGTACACTGCTGATCGTAACGCTTGCAACCGCCATTACATTTCTAACCGCCCTGTCTGTTGCTGCTATTGCCACTGACCAGCGGGTCAGGATTGGCGGCGCTTACTACATGATCAGCCGTTCAATGGGTATTGAGCCTGGTGGTGCAATCGGTATTCCTCTTTACATTGCGCTGGCACTCTCCGTTGCACTTTATACCGTTGGTTTTGCAGAAAGTGTTGTCGGGGTTTTCCCTTCCCTCGATTTTAAAACCGTGGGTATGGTAACCACCATAGGGGTGGGAGTTCTGGCTATGATTTCGGCGAAAGTTGCCATCAGGGCCCAGTATTTCATCATGTTCGGTATCGCCATTTCACTGTTATCCCTTATTTTTGGCAGCCCTATTGAACAGTCCGATATTGAAATGTGGGGCGCTGCAGACCGTAACTCTGAAGGTTTCTGGGTTGTTTTTGCAGTCTTCTTTCCTGCCGTTACAGGTATTATGGCGGGCGTTAATATGTCTGGCGACCTTAAGGAACCATCCAAATCAATACCAAAAGGAACGTTTTACGCTATTGGCGTAGGGTATGTCGTTTATATGGTGCTGCCCATCATCCTTGCAAACCGTGCCGATGCACTTACGCTCATTGAGGATCCGCTCATTATGCGTAAAATGTCATACTGGGGTGATGCCATCCTTATTGGAGTTTGGGGCGCCACGCTTTCCAGTGCAGTTGGCAGCGTGCTTGGAGCGCCTCGGGTTCTCCAGGCGCTTGCCAGGGACGGTGTTTTGCCGCGATGGCTTCGATGGCTGGGTCGCGGGGATGGAGAAGACGATTCGCCCCGCCTCGGCACCCTGCTTACCATGGGTGTAGCTTTGGTGGCCGTCTATCTCGGAAACCTGAATATCATCGCCCCTATTCTGACCATGTTCTTCCTCACGACCTATGGCGTGCTCAATGCGGCTGCAGGTATCGAGCGGCTGCTTGACAGCCCGTCATTCCGCCCCGAGTTCAAAGTGCACTGGAGTTTCTCCATACTGGGTGCTGTCGGGTGTCTGGCCGTTATGTTTCTGATCAATGCTTTTGCCACCACGCTGGCATTCATTTTTATCGCCATCATTTTTCTGTGGCTGAAACAACGCGAGATGAAATCTGCCTGGGGTGATGTGGGCAAAGGCTTATGGATGGCCCTGATCCGCTTTGGACTGATGAGAATCACGGATGAAAAAGAGGCAAAAACCTGGCGGCCAAATCCACTCGTCCTCTCAGGAGCCCCCACTAAACGGTGGCACCTTATCGAATTTGCGAACTCCATCACGCACAACCGTGGTATACTCACCATTGCCACTGTTCTGACCAGCGACAATATTGCACCACTTCGCCAGAAAAATATGGAGGACAACATCAGGGACTTTCTCTCCAAGCGGAGTATCCAGGGGCTTGTTCGCGTTATTTCTGCCGAAGACACCTTCCAGGGTGCAGAGGATCTTGTTAAATCCTACGGCCTGGGTACACTTGTACCGAATACCATCATCCTTGGTGATAGCGAGAATGAAGAGATCCGTGATAAGTATTGTGAGATGATTGCACACTTTCACAATCAGAAACGCAATACGGTTATCATCCACGATAATGACGAAAATGTTTTCCGCAACAAGAAAAAAATAGACCTGTGGTGGGGTGGCTTAAAAGGAAATGGCGGATTGATGATGATTCTTGCCTACCTCCTTCAAAGCAGCCGGGGCTGGTGGGATGCAGAAGTGACTATTAAAATGATGGTGCCCGACGAACGTGCCGCTGAGGATGCAAAGGAAAATCTTACTCGTATTACGGAAAAACTAAGAACCGGCGCAAAAACCGAAGTTATTGTGTCTGACGGACGATCGTTTGATGATATACTTCATGAGTCCTCAATGGACGCAGACCTTATTTTTATGGGAATGGCAACTCCGGATGAAAATTTTGCCGAATATTATCAGACCATCCAGAAACGGCTTGAGGGGCTTCCTACAACCGTTATGGTTCTGGCTGGTGAGGATATCTCTTATGGCGAAGTGCTCATGCAACAGGATGAGTTTGATGGAGCATAGCGACCGAGAGTAAATCTACTTTAATACCCACGAGAGAGCTATGTCTTTTAAATTTTTGTCAACCTTCTGGCCATTCAAAGTCAGAATCGCTGATCTATTTCATTCAACCAAAAACCGCGCCGGTGAGCTCATTAACTTCAAAGAACAGGTATCATAAACCAGAGCATATTCTCTCTTCGTACTCCCCAACCTTATTTCATGAATTTTGTCAGGCGCCTTCCAAAGAAAATCAAAAAATTTAATTTATTGTTTAAGATTATCATATCCACAGCTGATAATTGTATTAAGTTCATGAGGATCGGTTTGAGAACCCTCGAATTGGCTTTCGGGGTAATCAAAGCAAAGGGATGGAAAGAGATTTCCATCCCTTTTTTTTATGTCTAAATTTTCTATCTGGGCGCATATCGCATATCTATCAAGCTTCTGAACATTTTAGAAGTAGCTGACTCTCATTTGAAAGAAAATTATTCAGCATGTGACAGGTTTGTAAACAATTTGTAGATTGTTTGCTCCTCCAACCAACCCCAAAACTATTTCGATATGGACATCATCTGGATAGGTGCAGCTTTTGCGCTCGGATTTGCAGTATCCCGAATTCACCTTCCGCCTCTTGTCGGTTATCTCGCTGCCGGACTTCTGCTATCGGCTTTCGGATACGAAACTGGTGAAATGCTAAAAGAGATTGCGCATCTTGGCGTGATATTTCTGCTGTTTACAGTCGGATTGCATATCCGTATTAAAAACCTGTTAAGAATTGATATTCTTGGTGTCGGACTGACCCATCTTATCATATCAACAGCCATTTTTACGCCCATCTGTATTGCATTTGGCTATGGCATTGAAGCGTCTGTTATTATCGCAATCACTCTTGGATTCTCGAGTACGGTTCTGACTGCCAAGAATCTTGAGCGTCGAAATGAGCTTGGGGCCTTCTACGGGCGAACGGCTATCGGTGTGCTGATTGTCCAGGATTTGATCGCCATAGGACTTATTGCTTATACCGGTGGAGGTGCACCCTCTATATGGTCCCTGACTCTTTTAGCGCTGCCGCTGGTCCGGCCGCTATTTATCAAACTTCTTGGGTCGGTTGACGAGGATGAACTTTGGATGCTGCTCGGTCTCGGGCTTGCTTTGGGCGGCGCATACCTTTTTGAGTTTTTTAATCTCTCGGGTGAACTTGGTGCACTTGTTGCCGGGATTATGCTTGCTTCCGATGAACGGGCAGATAAAATCGGGAAAAAAATGTGGGGGGTTAAAGAAGCGTTCCTGGTTGGCTTTTTCCTTGAAGTAGGCCTCACCGGCTTCCCAACTCTGTCGGGCTATATTTTTGTCGGAGTCTTTTTATTACTGTTGCCACTCAAATCCATTCTGTTTTTCATTCTTTTCATGTTATTCCGGCTCCGGGCACGTACAGGGTACCTTGCTACAGTTTCACTTACTGCATACAGTGAGTTCACGCTCATCGCAGGTGTTGTAGCTGTATCGGGCGGATTCATTCCACCAGACGTTATTGTTATTCTCGGACTTCTTACCGCAACATCTTACGCCCTGAACTCACCCCTTTCCATGAATGAGGAGGCACTTTGGAAGAAATGGCAAAACCGGCTTATCACATTTGAGCGCGATGTGAAACACCCTGAGCACGGAACGCTTTCTTTGGGTTCTGCCGAATATCTTATTATAGGGATGGGTAATGCCGGACGAGCCGCTTACGATAAGCTTAAACAGCAGCAAAAACCGGTTGTAGGAATGGACATTGACCCCGAGCGGATTGAACGAAATATCAATGACGGACGACGTGTG
>Ga0209936_1000889_pt1 | contig 16937 bp, 14 predicted proteins | sample SalPonR1_A_D1_MG_FD_185694 | JGI IMG/M metagenome (GOLD analysis project Ga0209936, IMG submission 185694) | Salt pond soil microbial communities from South San Francisco under conditions of wetland restoration - Salt Pond MetaG R1_A_D1_MG... ... | reverse complement strand
CCCCGGGGATCGGCGATGCCCGGCCTGGGGTCGCTTTGAAAGCCGCTGATGAGCACGCTATTGCGCGGAATTGCAATGCTGGCCGTTGTTTACGGATGTCTGATGCTGGTGGCCTACCTGGCCCAGGCGCGGCTGCTGTTTCAACCGAATTTCGGCGGGCGTTCGCTGGACGCCACGCCCGACCGGCTGGGGCTGGAATTCGAGAACGTCGAGATAGAAACCAGCGACGACGAGCGCCTTCACGGTTGGTGGATACCACACCGGTCGGCGCGAGCCAGCCTGTTGTTCAGTCACGGCAATGCCGGCAACATCTCGCATCGACTGGACAGCCTTGAGATCTTCCATCAGCTCCGGTTGAACGTGCTGGTCTATGACTATCGCGGATACGGCCGCAGCACCGGCAAGCCTGGCGAGGCGGGCGTTTACCGCGACGCCGAAGCCGCGCTCGAGTGGATGATCCGTGAGGAAGGCCTGGCGCCTGAAGAACTGGTGGTGTTCGGCAGGTCCATGGGTGCGGCGGTTTCGGCGCGGCTTGCGCAAAAGCGCCCGCCGGCCTGCCTGGTACTCGAATCGGCGTTCACCTCGGTGCCGGACCGGGCCGCTGAACTCTACTGGTGGCTTCCGATCAGGCAGTTGATGCACCTGCAGATGAATACGCGCGAGTACGTCTCGGATGTTGATGTGCCAACCCTCGTCATTCACAGCCGGGACGACGAAATCGTGCCGTTCCGGCACGGCCGACAGGTGGCGCAGGCGGCCGGCGACCACGCCGACCTGCTTGAAATTTCCGGCGGGCACAACACCGGCTTCCTCCGGTCGCGCGAAATCTATGTCGAAGGACTGGACCGTTTTCTGACGCGTTGTATCGGGCCGTCCTGAAGCCGGCCGGGGGCATTTGATACAGTACGAATATCGGAACGCTGATTCTTCCACGCGGCGGAGCCAGCGATTCAGGTTCCAAACTCGACCCGGAGGTGTTGTCCATGGCACTGAATGTGGCACAGAAGCTCATCGAGTCGCACCTCCTCGAGGGCGACATGAACCCCGGTGAGGAAATCGGGCTGAAGATCGATCAGACGCTGACCCAGGACGCAACCGGCACGCTGGTGATGCTGGAGCTCGAGGCGATGAAGCTCGACCGGGTCAAGACAGAACTGTCGGCCCAGTATGTCGATCACAACCTTATCCAGGAAGACTATAGAAACCCCGACGATCATCTGTTCCTGAAAAGCGCCTGCGAGCGCTTCGGCATCTGGTTTTCTCCGCCCGGGAACGGAATTTCGCATGCGGTGCACATGCAGCGCTTCGGCAAGCCCGGCAAGTCGCTGCTGGGCGCCGACAGTCACACGCCGGCTGCCGGCTCGATGGGCATGCTGGCCATGGGCGCCGGCGGAATCGAGGTCGCCATGGCAATGGCCGGCGAACCCTACTGGACGCGAATGCCGGCAATATGGGGCATCGAACTGACCGGCAAGCTGCCGGACTGGGTCTCGGCCAAGGACGTCATCCTCGAGATGCTGAGACGTCACGGCGTCGACGGGGGGGTCGGCAGGATCATCGAGTACCACGGGCCGGGGCTCAGAAACCTATCGGCCATGGACCGCCACGTAATCGCCAACATGGGCGCCGAGCTCGGCGCAACGACCACGGTATTTCCGGCCGATGCGGCGGTGCGGCGCTACATGACCAGCGAGAAACGCGGTAACGAGTACGCCGAACTGCGCGCCGACCGCAATTGCGGCTACGACGTGGAAGACGGGATAGACCTGTCGAAGCTCAAGCCGCTGATCGCCAGGCCGAGTTCGCCCGGGAACGTCGTACCGGTCTCCGAGGTCGCCGGCGAACCGATCTACCAGGCCTATATCGGCTCGTCGGCCAATCCCGGGTACCGCGATTTCGCCGTGCCGGCGAGGATGCTCGCCGACACGAGGGTGCACGCGGAGGTTTCCTTCGACGTCAACCCGACCTCGCGTTCGACGCTGGAAACGCTGACCCGCGACGGCCACCTGATTCGGCTCTTAAGTGCCGGCGCGCGCCTGCACCAGGCCGGCTGCAACGGCTGCATCGGCATGGGCCAGGCGCCGGCGACCGGCCGCAATTCGCTTCGGACCACGCCGCGCAACTTTCCCGGCCGCTCCGGCACCGACGAGGATTCGGTGTTCCTGTGTTCGCCGGAGACGGCGACCGCCAGCGCGATCCGCGGCAAGATCACCGATCCGAGGCGCCTGGGCATGAAATATCCGCGCGTTCGTGAACCCGGGGATCCGGTCGTCAACAAGGACATGATCCAGAAACCGCCGGGCCCGCGGAAGGCGGGCAAGATCAAGCTGATCAAGGGGCCGAATATCGTTACGCTTCCGGAGTTCGACGAATTTCCCAACCAGCTGACGGTTCCGATCCTGCTCAAGGTGGGCGACGACGTTTCCACCGACGAGATCATGCGCGCCGGCGCCGACGTACTGCCGTTCCGCTCCAACATCCCAGAGATGAGCAAGCACGTATTCGAGGCAATCGACAGCGAATTTGCCGCAAGAGCGCAACGCGAAGGCAATCATGCGGTGATCGGCGGCGCCAACTACGGTCAGGGTTCGTCTCGGGAGCACGCCGCGGTCGCGCCGAGACTGCTGGGCTTGCGCGCGGTGGTGGCCAAGAGTTTCGCCCGCATTCACTGGCAGAACCTGGTCAATTTCGGCGTGCTGCCGCTGACCTTCTCGCGCAAGAAGGACTATGACGCGCTCAAACGCGACATGAAGCTGAAATTCACCGGCCTGCACAAGGCCCTGAAGTCCGGAAGCCGAATAGACGCCCGCGTCGCCGGCGGGGATGATGACGAACAAGGTCGCCTCGAATTCGAGCACGCCTTGTCGCCGCGCCAGGTCGAGATCCTGCTGGCCGGCGGCATCGTCAACTGGGAGCGCGCCCGGCGTTGAGATTCCGCGGTGGGCCGTTTTCGATGGTGTGGGGCCGCCCCGCGACGGGGCGGCCCGGGAGACGCTTTTCGCTCGGCTCAGTCGAGTGTTTCGAGTTGAGCGTTGACGGTGGCGCCGCCCATTTGCGGCGGCAGCGTGGTTTCGGCCTGTACCATCACGCGCGGTGTTTCGCGGGTGACCCACAGCGTCTGACCGCCGCCCTCGTCGTCGATGGGTTCAACCACGACTTTCCACGTCTCGAACTCGCCGGCCGGAACGGTCACGGTTTCGGCGCCCTCGACGCGAACCGCGTGAATTCTCACCCGGTTCTGCATGCCGATTTCGATGGCCCTCAGCGTCGTGCGGTAGTCGGTGTCCAGGTCGAGCCCGAGAATCGCGGCTTCCAGCGCGCCGTCGGCGCCGAACGCGGGGGCATCGAGTTCGACCGAGATCGGAATCTCCTGGCCGGCCATGATGCTGCCGCTGACCGAGTCGGACGAGTATTCGACCTCGACGACAGCCGGGCCCTGCTTCACTTCGCGGCTCAGCGGCAGCATCGAACCGGCGTCGACCTCGTAATGATCGGTCGCCGAGCCCATGGGGCCTTCGCTGGATGAAACGATATCGAGTACCTTGCCGTCCTCGGTATCGCGCAGACTGATTTCGCGCGTGCTCGACAGCGCCATTTCCTGGCCGGACATCCTGAGCGTGGCCTTGTATTCGGCGCGGCCCGTGCGCACCCTGTCGACATCGCTTGGCGGCAGGGGAGCCATCCTGGCGGCGTCGAGCCCGGTAGCGCGTTTCGGTTCTTCGACCGATGCCACGTCGACGGTGATTTCGTCCAGACGCGCGGCGATGTCCTCTGCCATGTCTTCCTGGTAGCGTCCGCCGTTGTGTTCGGCAAGAAACGCCTCTATGCGCGCGAACATCGCCATGCGGTTTTCCACGCCGCGGAAGCCGTGGCCTTCGTCGGGCGCGACGATGTATTCCACCGGCAGGTTCTTCTCGCGCATCGCGACCACGATCTGGTCGGATTCGGCCTGCTTGACGCGCGGGTCGTTGGCGCCCTGGATCACCAACAGCGGCGCCGCGATGTTGTCGACGTGGAACAGCGGCGACTGGCGCTCGAGCTGTGCCTTGCCTTCGGGCGTTTCGGAATCGCCCATGCGCAGCGTGAAAATCTTGCGGATCGGGCCCCAGTACGGCGGAATGGAGTTGAGCAGGGTGATCAGGTTGGACGGACCGACGATGTCGACGCCGCAGTTGTAAAGGTCAGGGGTAAACGTCATCCCGGCCAGCGTGGCATATCCGCCGTAGCTGCCGCCCATGATGCAGACACGCTCGGCGTCGACGATGCCCTGGCCGACCAGGTGTTTGACGCCATCGGTGATGTCGTCCTGCATGGCCTCGCCCCACTCGTTGTTGCCGGCGTTGAGGAATTCCTTGCCGTAGCCGGTGGAGCCGCGGAAATTCGGCTGCAGCACCGCGTATCCGCGGTTGGCCAGGAATTGCACGATGGACGAGTACCCCCAGGAATCGCGCGCCCACGGCCCGCCGTGGATCAGTGCAATCAGTGCCAGGCCTTTTTCGTCCGCGCCCTCGGGCGTGGTCAGGTAGGCCGGAATCTCGCGACCGTCGCGGGCCGTGTAGGTGATCGGCTGCATGCCGGCAAGATGTTCGGAGGGCAGGTCCGGACGGGTCTCGTAGAGCTTTTCGACCGAGTAGTCTTCCCAGTCGAACAGGTAGACGGTGCCCGGATCGACGTCGCGGAATACGGTTACCTTGACGAGTCGGTCGTCGCGGGTCTGGGGCGCGAAGTTGAACTCGCCGTCGGGCAGGTTTTCGCGCAGGTAGGCCAGCGCCTTCTCGGTGGCCTCGTCGCGCGGATAAATCCGGGTCCGGGCGCCCGTGTAGCTGGTGCCCAGAAGCCGGTTGTCGGCGTTGGCGAACAGGGCCCCGCCGAAATCGGCCTCGCCTTCGGGATCGCGCTCGACGAATTCGATCTCGCCGGACTCGGCATCCATCAGGTACAGGCCGGTCAGGTCGACGTCTTCACCCTTGTTGCTCTGGAACCAGACGCGCTGGTTGTCGGCGTGGAACCGCATCGGCCCGCAGGTCTCGCGCCAGCTGCATTCGTAAAGCGTCTCACCGAGCGCGCCGTCGTCCACGTCGATGGTCTCGGTGCCGCCGTCGGCGGTCTGGCGCACCGCCAGCCGAATCTCGCCGCCGTGGTCTGCGACCCAGCCGGCCACATTGAAGGTGTTCTCGATCAGCAGTTCCATCTCGCCGCTGGAAATGTCGAGACGATAGACGTCGTGCAGCGCCGGGTCGCGGTCGTTGATCCCGACGATGATCGCGCCGGGTGTGGCGTCGGGCAGCGAGTAGATCTGGGCGCGCACATCCTCCATGGGTGTCAGATCGCGCGCCGGGGGAACGCCGGTCGCCGCGTCGGCTTCCTGCGACGGGTCGACCGCATAGATATGAAAGTTCTCGTTGCCGCCCTTGTCCTGGACGTAGAGCACGTACTTCGAATCCATGCTCCAGAAATGGCCGGGCACAGGCCGGTCGCCGGTGGTCAGCGGACGGGCGTCGTCGAACGGCGCGTTCAGCGGCTTGATCCAGACGTTCATGACGTCCTTGTAAGGCCGTTGAAATGTCATGAACCTGCCGTCCGGCGATACCTGGCTGGCGGTGATCTCCGGGTCGCCGAAGAAAACGTCGCGATCAAGCAGCGGCGGCAGTTCGTCCAGGTAGGCGACTGACTCTGCGCGCAATGCCGTTGCCGGGAGTGCGAGAAGACCTGCAATCAACACTGCAGTCCATCGTGTGGCGAGATTCATGTTCATGCTCCGCTCGGGGAAATCCAGTCTCCGACCCTAACGCGAGAATCGTGGCCGGCGCATGCGCCAGAAGTCATTCGAGCTATCCGGCTGGATGCCGATCCCGGCGGACAGCCTCGCAGCAGCTTTGTAACGGCTTCAGTCGTGGCCGGAACCGAACAGCAAGTCGGCAGCGGCCAGGCTCATTCCGCGGTAGTCGTGTCCAGCGCCGGGCTCGGTTGGCGTGAAGCTTGCTTATCGAATCTGATCGGGGTCGATCGCGCTGGAGAGCAGGGCGGCGAGAAACAGCGTCATGGCACATGCCGACGCCACTGCCCTGAGGCCGTTCAGGGATGTCCAGCGCTGCAGATAGTGGTGCCAGAATGCCTGCGCGCCGGGATCGTCCGGATCCAGTGCGGCCAGCCGATCGTTCAGCGGTACGTTGCCGAGTCCCGTGACCAGGAAGGTGCCGACGACGTAGCACAGCGCGCCGAAAATGGTCAGCCAGGAGGCGGCGCCCCGAAACCGAAGACCCGCATCGAGGGCGACGATGGCTGAAAGCACCGCGGTGCCGATGAACATGCCGAGGAAAACCCGGTTCAGAACCGTGACGTTTATCGATTTCATCGCAGCCATCCCGGCCCGCCACTCGAGCCGGGCCAGGGCCGGCATGACGAAATTCGAGAAGGTGAAGAACACGCCGGCCATGATTGCCGAACCCATCAGTGCCAGGACAAGCACGCGGTCCATGCTCTCGGCTGCGAGCGCCGTCATGCCGCCGTTCCCTTCAGCACGGTCCACGCGTTTCCGGCAGCGGCTCGCGTGGCGAACGTGGCGAAGTCGGTCGGCCGGCGCCCCAACGCGCGCTGCACGCCGTCGCCGAGATAGGCGTTGCGGCCGTCCAGCACCGTGCCGAACAGGTAGTCCAGCAACCAGACGTAGTCGGGCGGCGTGCCCGCCATTTCGAGGACTCCGGCGAAATCCCGGCGTTTTACAGGTAGAAACCCGATTTCGCGATCCAGCGCGTGTGACAGTCGGTCGGCCAGTTCGGCGAAGGTCAGCAATTCGGGCCCGGTAACGTCGTAGGTATCGAACGCATGCGCGTTGTCGGTCAGCGCTGCGGCGACAACGTCGGCAATGTCGTCTACGTCGACGAAGGGTTCGGGCACGTCGGCGGCCGGCACGGCGATCGTGCCGTCGAGCACCATGTGCCGGAACGCGCCTTCGCTGAAGTTCTGGTTGAACCAGCTGGCGCGCACGATCGTCCATTCGATGCTGGCCGCCTGCACCACGCGTTCGCAGGCCCGGGCTTCTTCCTCACCCCGGCCGGACAACAGCACAAGGCGCTGCGCGCCGGCGTCGACCGCCTTTTCGACGAATCCATGGATGGCCTGGACCGCGCCGGGGATGGCGAGATCGGGCGCATAGTTGATATAGACCGCCGATACCCCCTCGAGCACGCGGTCCCATGTCTCGGACTGATTCCAGTCGAAAGCCGGCGACGAGGACCGGGAAACGGCGCGCACCGGAATGCTGTGCGAGGTCAGACGCCGCACGACGCGGCGGCCTGTCTTTCCGGTGGCGCCCAGCACGAGTACTGGGGATTCCTGATTTGTAGCGATTGCATTCGCGGTGTCCATGTTGCGCTCCTCTCGGTTGGGCTTGTCGATTTCAAGTCACTGAACTGTCGACAGCCATGCTAGGCGAGAGACGCCTTCAAGCCCATTCCGGATCGGCTCGCATTCATTCGCGTTCGTCTAGAATCAAAGCATGGACTCCCTGGGCGGCCTTCTCGATGCACCCCGCGCGCGCGGCGCCTTCACGCTGCGTACCGTGATGACCGCACCCTGGTCGCTGCGAATTACGGCCGAATCGCCGGTTACGCTGCTGGCGGGCATCGCCGGAGAAGCCTGGGTGGTGCCCGACGGCGGCGAGGCGGTTCGCCTGGGGCCGGGGGACATCGCGGTGACCCGCGCTCCGGATCACTACAACGTCTCGGATTCGCCGGAGACCGAGCCGAAGGTAGTCATCCATCCCGGGCAGCGGTGTTGCGACCTCGAAGGCAATTCACTGCTCGACGAAATGACGCACGGCGTCCGTACCTGGGGCAACGATCCGCACGGCGATTCGGTGTTCCTGGTCGGTGCGTACGAGCACCTCAGTGACATCAGCGACCGACTGCTGCGGGTGTTGCCGCCGGTACTGGGAGTGTCTCGCGACGAGTGGGAATCACCGCTGGTGCCGCTGCTGCTGGAGGAAGTGGTCAAGGACGAGCCCGGCCAGGCCGCGGTGCTCGATCGGCTGCTCGATTTGCTCCTGACTGCGGTACTCAAGGCCTGGTTCGGCCGTCACGACGCGGCCAGCCCGGAATGGTGGCGACACCAGGGTGACCGGGTGGTCGATCGTGCGTTGAAGGCGATGCACGAAGATCCGGCCCACCCCTGGACGCTGGACGTGCTTGCCGCGAGCGTCGGCGCGTCCAGGGCCGCGTTTGCCAAGCGCTTTCACGACCTGGTCGGCGAACCGCCCATGACGTTTCTCAAGAAGTGGCGCATGGCGCGCGCCGCCGATCTCCTGTGCCAGCCGGACGAAACCGTCGCCAGCGTGGCCGAGAAAATCGGTTATTCGAGCCCGTTTTCGTTCAGTACGGCGTTCAAGCGCGTTCGGGGCATGAGCCCGCAGGAATATCGGGCCAGGGGATCCGCCTGAGGACGAGCATCGAGTCGAAGCCTGCGCCGCGATGGTATTTGCATTGGTAAACAGAAAGCGGGCCCCGACCGGGGGCCCCGCCTGATTGCCGATCTGAATTCTCCTGTGTCAGGCAAAGTGAAAGAACCTCAGCGCGCGGGCAAGCATTCGAAGGGCGGGGCGCGGCAGGTCGGCGGCATCGTGAATCTCGCCGTTGAAGATCACCTGGTCCGAAGCCTCAGGGACTTCGCCTTCGCGCAGCATCGACAGGTTCTCGAATGCCAGCGCGTCCATGCGCTCGTCCGACGCAGGCGGCACCCGCGAGCCGATCGCGAAGTCCGGGCCGTTCGAATCCTCGCCTATACTGGCCGCGATCTCATGAACGGAACGCCCGGGAGCTCACCATGAATTCGAATCCTGCAACGACGTCCGCCCCAATTACGGCTATTGCGCTCAGGTTTGCGCTGCTCGCCGGCCTGTTGACGGTGATCGCCGGCTGTGCGGCTTTCGGCACGGGCCGTGAACCGCCTACCGTCAGCGTCCAGTCGTTTCGCGCCGTGCCGGGTGCGGGCAACGGGCTGCCGGCTTTCGAAATCGGGCTGCTGGTACTGAATCCGAACCCCGAGCCACTTCGCCTGCAGGGCATTGCCTACTCGATCCGGCTGGACGGCCAGCCGCTGCTCGACGGCGTCAGCAACGCGCTGCCGGTTATCGAAGGTTACGGGCAGGGCGCGGTCACGCTCGATGCCGCGGTGAACGTCCTGGGCGGCATCCGGTTGATCAGCAGTCTGACGCAGAGCCCGCGACAGACCTTCGATTACGAGTTCACAGCCAGGCTCGATCCGGTCGGTTTTTCGCGGGATATCCGGATCACGGAGTCCGGTCGCATCGACTTGACCGGCTCATCGCGCTGAAGCGCGTTCAAGGGCCGGGGTTCCGTTCCGGCTTTCCTCGCCCAAGTGGAAACGGTGCGTTACTCGGCACGCCGCATGTTGTTATTCTCGGCGCTGGTTCCGAGAGATTCCGCAATGATTTCGCGACTCCCTTTTTCCGTGCTGCTTTTCGTTGTCCTTGCCGGACCGTGTTTTGCACAAGATGGGTCCGACGACCCTGGCCGCCAGCCGATCGACGTCGATTTCACCTGGGGCGTGAAGATTCCGATGGCCGACGGCACGCGGCTCAACGGCACGCTGTACCGGCCGAAGTCGTGGTCCGACGACGCGGGCGAAGCACTGTCGACCATTGTCACGATCACGCCCTATATCAGCGACAGATATCATCCCGACGCGCAGTACTTCGCGCGCCACGGATTTGCCTTCCTGGTCGTGGATACCCGCGGGCGGGGCAACAGCGGGGGTGAATTTCGCCCGCTGGACCTGGAAGACGGCAAGGACGGACACGATGTCGTCCGGTGGGTGGCCGAACAGCCGTGGTCCGACGGCAAGGTGGCGATGCGCGGCGGATCCTACGGGGGCTACAACCAGTGGGCCACGGCGCGCTATTTTCCGGAAAACCTGGCGACCATCGTGCCGATCGCCTCGCCGTACCACGGCGTCGATTTTCCGATGAACTACAACGTCCAGTACCCGTACACGATTCGCTGGCTGACGCTGACCAGCGGCGTTACGCCGCAGGGCCGGATCTTCGGCGACGACGAGTTCTGGAACCGCAAGTTTCTCGAGTACCACACCTCCGGCATGGCGTTCGAGAATCTCGACGAACTCGTGGGCAATCCGAGCGAGACCTTTCAACGCTGGGTCGCTCGCCCGTACCTGGACGACCACTGGGCTGCACGCGTGCCGTCGCCGGAACAGATGCGGCGACTGGATCTACCGATACTGACCATCACGGGCTATTACGACGGCGACCAACCGGGTGCGATGCAGTACTACCACGATCACATGAAGCACGGCAGTGAAACTGCAAAGGCCGATCACTTTCTCATCCTCGGGCCATGGGATCACGGCGGGACACGGTTCCCGCGCCAGGAATTCGGAGGTCATGAATTTGGCGACGAGATGATGTTCGATGCGTTCGCGCTGGACAGGGACTGGTATCGCTGGACCATGGCCGATGGCGAGCGTCCCGAATTCATCAGGGATCGAGTGACGTATTTCGTCGCCGGCGCCAACGAATGGAAATCGGCACCTTCTCTGGATGGAGTGAGCGACAAGAAGATGGTGCTGCAGCTGGGCGCCGATCGCCCGCGCCACGACGTATTTCACTCCGGCGTGCTCGCTACGACACCGGATACCGGCTCGGGATATTCGCAATACGTCTACGACCCGCTGGACACGAGCAAGGCCGAGCGGCGCGTTTCCGACGACTACATCATCGACCAGGGCGAGGTCATGCACGTCGACGGCGACGGACTGATCTTCCATAGCGAGCCGTTTGAAGAGCCCACCGAGATCAGCGGGTATCTGCGCCTGGAGGCCTGGATCGAAATGGACGTGCCCGATACCGATATCAATGCCACGCTCTACGAGATCCGCCCCGACGGGACCAGCATCGCGCTGGCCGGCGAAACGCTGCGCGCGCGTCACCGCGACGGCCTGCGCGAAGTGCGGATGATGCAGACGGGCGTGATCGAGAAACTGGTGTTCGAGCGCTTCTACTGGTTTTCGCGTTTGGTGGAAAAAGACAGCCGTCTGCGCCTGTTCATCCGCCCGGCGAATGGATTGCAGCAGCAGCGCCACTACAACTCGGAAAAGCCGGTGCACGAACAGACCGCCGAGGACGCACGAACGGCCACGATACGCCTGCATCATTCCGAGGACTACCCCAGCCGGCTGGTGCTGCCGGTCGTGATCCGGGACGAGGCTGAATGATCTATCATTCGCCGATCTTCCAAGTCACGGGATTGAATGGAATGAGGAGCATTGCGGTTTTGATCATCGGCCTTGCGCTGAGCGGGCAGGCGCTTGGCTGGGGTGCCACGGGGCATCGGGTGGCGGCGCAGATTGCCGAGGGATACCTGACGCCGGAAGCAAAGATCGCGGTCGAGGAAATCCTGGGTCCGGAAACGCTGGCCGAGGCCTCGACCTGGGCCGACTTCATGCGCGCGGATCCGAGCCAATTCTGGCAGGAAACCGCAAGCCCTTGGCATTACGTCACCGTGCCGGCGGGCACGACCTACGAGGATGTCGGTGCTCCGGAGCAGGGTGATGCGGCAAGCGCGCTGCAGAAATTCACCTACATGCTGCGCGACGCCGAGACGTCGCACGAGGACCGACAGCTGGCGCTGCGCTTCATCGTTCACATCATCGGCGACCTGCACCAGCCGCTGCACGTGGGCAACGGCACCGATCGCGGCGGCAACGATTTCAAGATAAATTATTTCGGCGAGCCGTCCAACCTGCACCGGCTATGGGATTCCCAACTCATCGACAGCAAGCAATTGAGCTACACCGAGCTGACGGCCTGGCTGAAGGCGAAGATCGGCCCCGAGCAATTCCGCGCCTGGAATACGCCCGATCCGCTGGTCTGGATCGCCGAGAGCGCCGAGATTCGCGACCGCATCTACCCCGAAGACAGCGAGATTCGATGGTCGTACGGTTACAACTGGACAGACACGCTATACAGTCGGTTGCAGAAAGCGGGGGTTCGCACCGCGGCTTACCTGAACGAGCTGTTTGCCGATTGAGCGAACTTCAGAACGGGTAGAACACCGGGATGCACAGGATTGCCAGCCCCCACAGGATCAAGTTGAGCGGCAGGCCCACCCGCGTGAAATCGGTAAAGCGATAGTTGCCGGCGCTGTAGACCATGGTGTTCGTCTGGTACCCGACCGGCGTCGAGAAACTGGCCGAGCCGGCGAACGCTATCGTCACCAGGAACGGCAGCGGGTCCAGGCCCATCGTGGCCGCGATCGAGATGCTGATCGGCGCCAGCAGGGCCGCCGAGGCATTGTTCGACATGACCTCGGTCAGCATCCATGTGATCAGGTAGAGGGCGGCAACGATTGCGACGGGGCCGTATTCGCGACCGACCGAGTCGAACAGAACCGCGGAGAGTGAGTCGGTGAGCCCGCTGTTGTTCATGGCCGCGCCGAAGCTGAGCGCCGCGGCCAGCAGGAAGATCACGCTCCAGTCGATGGACTTGTAGATTTCCCTGGGTCGCAGCACGCCGCCTAGCGCAAGCACGCAGATGCCGGTGATCGCGGCAATGCTGATGGGCACCAGCTGCAGCGATGCGGCGGTCACGACCGCGGCGATTACACCGAGGACACCCCAGAATCGCTGTTTCCTGAAGGGCTGCAGAACGTGCTGGCTGAGCGTGAAGAAGGGTGCGATGCGCTTGGATTCCAGCTCCCGAATCCGCTGCTGGGCGCGGCGTGAAGTGTGCAGCAGCAGGACGTCGCCGGCCTTGAGCCGAATCTCCCAGATTTTTTTCCGGCTCAGCTTGCCGCTTCGACGAATCGCAAGCACGTTTGCGTTGTAGCGTTGCATGAACTTGTGGTCGCGAAGCGTGCGATCCTCAAGGTCCGAATTCCTCGCCACCATGACTTCCAGCAAGACGTTCTCGGTATCCTTGAACTGCTGGGTCTCGAGGCGTTTCGATATCCGGAAATCTTCGGCGTCGAGCATCTTGCGGATGCGCTTGATGTCGCCGCGGACCGCCAGCCGGTCCTCCTTGTGCAGCTCGAAATTCCCATCGGGGTTTTCAACCACATCGTCGTCCCGCAGCAGCTGAACGATTTCGATTTCTTCTTCGTCGTCATTGAGCACACTGGCAAAAGCCTCATCGATGCTCTTGCCGGCCGCCGTCGAATGTTCCGGGATATGAATTTCGGTAATGAAATCCTCGGCCTTGAAATCCTCTTCCGCATCCTCGCCGATCGAGCGGTTCGGCACGATGCGGTTGCCCAGCAACAGCATGTAGGTCGTGCCAGCGGCAAAAATCACGAGACCGAAAGGGGTCAGCGTGAAGATCGAGAACGACTCGACCCCATTCTGCTCGGCGATCCCGCTTACCAGCAGGTTGGTCGAGGTGCCGATCAGCGTGCATGTGCCGCCGAAGATGGCGCCGAACGACAGCGGCATCAGCACCTTGGAAGGTGCGATCTTGGCCTCGCGTGCGGCCGTCGAAACGATCGGGATGAACGTGGCGACCACCGGTGTGTTGTTGACGAACGCGGAAACGGCGCCGACCGACGCCATCATCGTGCCGGTGGTGCGGGTGTAGTGATTCTTGAGGTGCCGGCTGACAATCGGCGCGATCGCCTCGATCACGCCAGTCTTCAAGACAGCCGCGCTTAGCGCAAACATCGCGGCCACGGTCACAGTGGCGGTATTCGAAAATCCCGCCAGCGCTTCGCCCGGCGTCAGCACGCCGGTCAGCGCCAGCAGCACCATGGCCGAAACGGCGATCAGATCGGGCGGATATTTCTCGGTGGCAAACAGGATCACCGCAGCGATGATGACTGTCAGCGTTACGTAGGCTTCCACCGGCATGGCCGATCAGTCCCGACCGTTATTCGCATCGTCCTCGGGCGGCGTCGGCAGCACCATCAACTCGTGCACGTCGACGTGCGCCGGCTGGGTCAGCGCGTAGACCACGGCACGCGCGATGTCATCGGAGCTGAGGGCGTCGGGCTTGGGCTCGTCGAAGAATGGCGTGTCGACCATGCCCGGCTCGAGCAGCGTGACCCGAACCCCCGATCCCTTGATTTCCTCGCGCAGGCCGTAGCCGATGGCCGAGACTGCCCACTTGGTGGCCGAGTACATTGAACCGGCCAACGTGCGTCTCCCGGCCACCGACCCGGTCAGTACCACGTGGCCGCGGCGTTTCTTCACTTCTTCCAGGGTCGCGCGCAGGGTAAATGCCACCCCGAGGATGTTGACGTCGACCATCTTCTTCCAGCTCGCGACCGGCGCCCCGGAGAACCCGCCCGGCTCGCCGCCGGTACCGGCGTTGGCGAATACCGCATCGATGCGACCGAAATGATCCAGCACTTCCGCGACCATGCGCTGCTGATCGTCGAAGTCGGTCACGTCGCAGCGCTGCGCGAACGCCCGGTCGTCGCCGATCTCCCGGACCAGCGCCTCCAGCTTGTCTGCCGACCGTGCGCAAAGGGCCAGTCTGTAGCCTTTTTTCGCCGCGGCCCGCGCGGTAGCGGCACCGATGCCGGTCGAGGCGCCGGTGATCAGAAGGACTTTTTCATCATTGTCTTCATTGGTATTGGACACGAACGGATTTCCTTCGTTTTTTGACTATGCATTACCGTATCACGAGGGTCGGTGAACTCCGGATCGAGTAGCCGGGCGCCATTCAAGCCAGCACGAACAGCTGGAAGGCCATCATGGCTGCAAAGGCCAGCACGATGACCGCGCCGACCGAGTTCGATGAGCTCTTTTTCAGCGCGTCGGGCGTGAGCTCGGAGAACACCATCCAGATCATTGCGCCGGCGGCCAGGCCCAGGCCGACCGGCAGCAGCGGCCTGAACCATTCAACGAAGGCGAACGCCGGAGCCGCCATCAGCGGTTGGGGCAGGCTGGTGAAGACGGCCCAGAGCGCGGCCTTCCAGACCGGCGTGCCGCGCGGGATCAGCACCAGCGCGATGGCCAGGCCCTCGGGAATATTGTGAAAGGCAATCGCGCTGGTGATGAAGACGCCGAGACCCTCGTCGCCGGCAAACGATACGCCCACGCCGATGCCCTCGGCAAATGAATGCGCGGTCATGATGCCGAGAATGAGCAGTGCGCGAACGGCGCTCGCCCCCTGAAGATCGGCGATTTCGAAACCGCCTGCCTTGTCCAGCAAACGGTCCGACGCCAGGATCGCTGCCAGCCCGATCAGAACGCCTGCAAGCGTCAGTCCTGCCGCCAGCGACACGCCTTCCGATACCAGGCTGTGGCTGGCAGCCAGCATCAGGCCGGCGGCCGCGGCGTTGGACCAGCCCACGGCGCGGTCGCTGATGCTGCGCATGAACAGGAAGGGCAGTGCGCCGACGCCGGTCATGATCGCGGTGATGGCGGCGGCTATGGTGACGGTGAGGAGGGTGGTTTCCATGCGTTCAGCCCGGTTCGCTATCGCCTGGTGAGACCCTGGCCATGATATCGGACCAGCCCAGCGCGCTGCCGACCTCGACAAAGTCGTCCGACGGCATCGCCTGAATTTCCAAGGATCGGTCCGTCGCGGGATGTTCGAATTCAAGCGATACGGCGTGAAGCAGCAGCCGGTAACATCCGAAACGGGCCCGGAACAGCCGGTTGTGGCGCCGGTCGCCGTGATTGACGTCGCCGACGATCGGATGCGAAATGTGATTTAGATGGCGACGGATCTGGTGCGTACGGCCGGTCTTCGGCTCGATCTCCGCCAGGCTGTAGCGCGCGGTTTCGTGCGGCGGTATCGCCACCGGCAGTTCGGCGGTCGCCAGCCGGCGGTAGCGGGTCAGGGCGTCGCGGGTCTTGTTGCGCGCGCCGCGCAAGGGCTTGTCGATTTCGCCGGATTCGTCCAGCCAGCCGCGGACGACGGCGAGATAGCGCTTGCTGATTGCGCCGGCCTCGAACAGCCGGCCCATATCGGCCGCCATCTCGACATCCAGCGCGAACAACAGCACGCCCGACGTGGCGCGATCGAGCCGGTGCACGGTCCAGATCCGGCGACCCAGCCGCTCGCGCAGCAGGTCGACCAGGAAGATTCGATCGGTCGAGATGCCGGTCCGATGGACCATGATGCCCGACGGCTTGGCAATCGCGCACAACCGGTCGTCGAGGTACAGCAGCTCCAGCGTGTCGGGTGTCATCATGCAGGCCCTGGATTCGAAGTGTGCCGGCGCGTCATCACCGGCTTTTCGCGTAGCGCCCGCGACTTTGGCGGATGCGCCCGGATTGTCGGCGGATCGGTTGTTTATACTCGACGGACTCGAGACGCATGAAAAGGATTATCCATGATGAATCGCTTGCTTGTGGCCGCTGTCCTGCTGGCGGTGTCGCTCACCGCCGCTTTCGCCCAGGACGAGTATCGTGAACCGGATCCGGCGCTGACCGCGCTGGTCGACGCGCCGATGCAGCCGGCCTCGGCGGTTTCTCCGGACAGGCGTCGCGTGGCGACGCTGGAGTGGAAGTGGGTGCTGCCGCTGGCCGAGGTGGCACGCGGGGAACTGAAGCTGGCCGGTCTGCGGATCACGCCCTCGACCTTTTCACGCTCACGATCGCGCAGCTACGATTCGATCGCGCTTCACGACCTGGAGCAGGGGACGCGAACGGCTGTCGAAGGACTGCCGGACGCGCGAATCGCATCGCCTTCCTGGTCGTCGGACTCGCGCTACCTGGCGTTCACGCTGGAGCGCGACGACCGCAAGACGCTGTGGATCTTCGACACCGACCGGGGCCGGGCGCGCGAGCTCGCTGATCTGCCGCTCAACAGCGTGCTGACCTCGACGCCCTACCAATGGCTGCCCGACGCGAGCGGCCTGCTGGTCAATATCGCGGTCAATCACGGTCGCACGCTGCCGCAACCCTCGGTAGAGGCCATTGCACCGGTGATCCAGGAAACCGACCCGGAAAGCAAGGCG
>Ga0209936_1000887_pt1 | contig 16952 bp, 18 predicted proteins | sample SalPonR1_A_D1_MG_FD_185694 | JGI IMG/M metagenome (GOLD analysis project Ga0209936, IMG submission 185694) | Salt pond soil microbial communities from South San Francisco under conditions of wetland restoration - Salt Pond MetaG R1_A_D1_MG... ... | reverse complement strand
AGGTGAAACTTATTCAACGGCAGAAGTTTATAATACAGGTGAAACTTATTCAAAGTCAGAAGTTTATAATACAGGTGAGGTTTATAATACAGGTGAAACTTATTCAAAGTCAGAAGTTTATAATACAGGTGAGGTTTATAATACAGGTGAAACTTATTCAAAGTCAGAAGTTTATAATACAGGTGAAACTTATTCAAAAGCAAATATAGATGATAAAACAGAAGATATAAGAGGAGGTAAATTAAAAACAAAAAATAAGAATACACAAACATATACCACTTCATTAGAATATATCATATCAGATAATTATAATGGAACAGGAAGAACGATTACTTTAAGTGATACTTATACTAATGATGGAAAAGTATATGTTATAAATGATACTGATGGTTCAGCATCTACAAATAATATAACAATAAATACAGAAGGGACTGCCAAGATTAATGGTTTGAATTCAAAAACTATATCAAGTGATTATGGAAATGTATTTTTATATTCAAATGGTTCAGATTGGTTTATTTTAAGTGAACTATGATAAAAATTAATATATAATATGAAAGATATAAATAAATATATGTATGAAAGTTTTTTATTATTTAAAACTATGAATTTAGTTGATAAATTTGAAATTGAAATAAGTGAACAAGATATGGAAATCTTAAAAGCATATCATAAAACTTTAAAAAGGTTCGAAGGAATTGATTTTGAATTATTTTTAGATATAATAAAAAAATTAAGTATAGATTATACAAGAACACCGGTGGATATATGTAGTAAAATATATAATGACGAAAAAACAAATTATAAAGAATGGCAAAGCAAATAGATATTAGAGCGGTTTTAAATACTACTCAAGTAGATGGTTCATTAAACGAATTGAAAACAAAATTTTCAGAATTAGAAGATGTTTTAGGAAGTAATTTATTATCACCTGAAGAAACACAGCAAGTTTTAGTAAGAATGGGACAGATAAAGGGTGAAATTACTGATATGGAAACCCAAATAGATAGTTTAGCATCTACAAACGCGTTTGATGAATTAGTAACTTTAACAACTCCTCTTGTTGGTGCTATAACTGCTGCTGGTTCAGCAACACAATTGTTAGGTGTTGAAAATGAAAAACTTAATGAAGTAATACAAAGAACAACTCAATTAACTATTGGTTTAAGTTCTTTAAGGGAAATCGCTAATGCTAAAGCTATTAAAAATATATTTATAAGAAGATCTGCTCAATTAAAAGCATATGCAGTTGATAAACTGACGTTTGATATGACTAAAAAACAAACTACCGCTAATGTAGTTCAAGCCGCTTCTACTACAAAGGTTACTAAATCAGTTAGACTGGCAACAAAGGCTCAATTGTTATGGAACAAGGCTATAAAGTCAAATCCTATAATGATAATAGTTACTGCAATCGCATTATTAGCAGGTGGTATATATGCTTTAGTTCAAAGTCAAAAAGAATCTAATAAATTATCTGAAGAAGAAATTGAATTACAAGAAGAAAGAAAAGATAAGTTGGACGAATTAAATAAATCATATGAAGACAATTCTATGAGAATACAAGAGATGGTTGATAATTATGAAAATCTAACAGGAATTATAGGTGATCAAGAAAAGGCTCAAAGAGATTTAGAAAGAACAATAAAAGATGGAATAGATGAAATAAATAAAAGATATGATGAACAGATTGAAAAATTAAATGAATATAATAAGACTCAATTATCTAACTTGGAGATAGAACAATCCCTTCTTAACACAAGAATACAAAGTATGGAAAGTGTTAATGGTGCTAATGGGGAAATGTTAGAATTTCTAAAAGATTTAAAAGATCAATATGAAGAAAACCAGAAAGTTATAGATAAATACTATAAGTTACAAGAACAAAGAATAAAAGAAACATCCTTGTTTGAAGCTAATAAAAGAAAAGAAGCTGCAAGAAAAATTGTAAAATCATCACAAGATCAATTTAATAAAAGAAAAGAATTAATAGGAAAAATCATAGATGAAATAAATGATGAATTTAACGTTATAAAAGAAAATATCGATGAGGTTGAAAATAATTATAATCAATTTATAAAGAGTGTAGATGATTTAGAATTTGAAATTATGCCTGAAAGTCAAGCAAAAGAAATTCAAAAGGTTAAAAGGGATATGGAAAAACTTAAAGAATCATATGCTGATATAGTAGGAGAAAATGATAAATTAATAAAAGGTAATAAAGAAAGTATATCTGATATTGATGATTTAATGGTTAAAAATGAAGAACATATTGATTTCTTAAAAGAATCAAATAATGAAATACAAGAAACAATAAAAAGTAATAGTTTGTTAGCTGAAGTTACTCAAAATGTAATTGATAAGAATTTAGATACTGAAGGAAAACGACTTGAAGCACTAACATTTGTTTACAATAATACACAAAGAATTCAAGACTTACAATTACAATACAATGATAATCAAAAAGAAATTTATGATATAGAAAAGAAATTAAAAGAATTAAATTCTGAAAAATTAAAATTACAAGAAGATATAAATGAATCAGAAGAATTAAACTTAAAATTAAAAGAAAATCAAAAATTAGAAGCATCTTTAGCTAGAAAGTTGGAAAAAGAATTACAAAAGATAAAAGAAAAGTATGCTGAACAAAGATTAGAAAATGAAAGAAAAAATGAAGAAAAATTAATTGAAGCAAAATTAAGAATTCAAGAATTATACCATAAATCGGTTCAAAATGAAAATGATAAGGCATATAAAATAGATTTAGAAGAATCTGAAAAAAGAGAAAAGAATATTTTAGATAAAAGAATCGAACTCCTGGAACAATATTACGGTGAAAGAAGAAAAATCTTAAAAGAAAAAATAAAAGAAGAACAAAAATTAATAGAAGAAGGTAAAAGCATTGAAAGAGAAACTACTGATGAAGATTTAGAAAAATTAGATGCTGAATTGAAAGATAAAACAGATACTTTAACAGATACTTTTAATAATAGATGGGCTTCTGTTAAACAAAATGTTAGAGATTCATTTGCTGAATTGGGTTATATGTTAGGTGATAGTCTCGGTGAATTATTTTCAAGAAGTATATCTAATAAATTTGAAGCTTTAAATAGAAGATTACAAGAACAAGTAGAAAATTCAAAACAATCATTAAATAATTTAAGAGATCAAGATTTGATTTCTGAAGAACAGTATAATAGAAGAATGGAAAAAATAGAAGAAGATGCTTATAAAAAAGAAATTAAATTAAAAAGAGAACAGGCGAGAGCAGAAAAACGAAATGCTTTATTCCAAATCGCTGTAGATACTGCTGCTGGTGTCGCTAAATCTTGGGGACAAGGTGGAGGTTTATTTGGTGCTCCACTTGCTTCTATAGTTGCTATTCAAGGAGCATTACAAGCGGCACTTGTTGCTTCTGAACCTTTACCTGAATTCAAAGAAGGTGGTTTAGTTGAAGGACTTTCACATAGTAAAGGTGGTGTTCCTGTAGAACTTGAAGGTCAAGAATATATTATAAATAAAGAAGTTACAAGTCAACCAGGTATGATTCCTATGTTGGATGCTATAAATAATTCAAGAAGACCAAGTCCTTCATACTCACCAGATAATAATAATAATGAATTTATTAAAGAAATGAAAGACACTATCTTATCAATCACCAGCATACCAGTCGTAAATGTAGAAAGTGATTATACAAGGGTTCAAAGAAAAGTTAATTCAATAGAAAATAGATCGAAGTTTTAAAAATTCGAAATAAAGGGTAAATGTCATAATAATCTAATTATAATATATATAAAAAAAAAATAAAATTCGATGAATTATATAATTAAAGAATTAGTTTTAAATGAAGATAGAGAAGAAAGTGGCATTCACGCTGTTTCTTTAGTAACAGATCCAGCAATAATGGAAAACTTTGTTTATTTTAATAAAGATGTTAAGATAGATTTAGCACAAACAGATGCAGGTGTTCCTGTAAGGGACTTCTATGAATACACGGCTCAACCAGAACCAGAAATTATAGAAAACTCCCATCAATTTTGTAGGGAAAAAGCAGGTAATGTTTATCATATATCAGAAATCAATGCTTGGGGGAGAATGGGATCACAAACAAAGAAATCTTATGGTTTTAATACAGATAGTAAATTCTTTTCTAATTTTAATGGTAATGTAGGTTCGTTTAATGTAAATAGACAAATTTATAATTGTAGGCACTGGTTAAGAAGGGTTAATAGTGTAAATGAAATACCCGCTTATAAAAGAACTATGAATTTTAAAAACCAAAATAATTTAAGGGATGATTTAAAAATAGAATTCAAAGTTTCTAATAAAGAAAAAAGAGAAATTGAAGGATTGGTTTTACAATCAGGACAATTTATTTACAGAAAAGATATAAATGGAAAAGAAGGTTATGTTTATTGTTCTAGGGAAACTATAAGAAAGTTAAAAGAAAAATATGGTTTTAATAGAACAATAACAATACAACACGAAGAAGATATGACAGGTTCTGCTATATTACTTGATAGTTGGTTAAATGAAGATGATGAACAAACCAAATGGTTCTTACGATTTAAAATAATTAATGATAAATTATGGGAATTAATTAAAGTTGGAGATTTAAGAGGGTTTTCAATTGAGGCTATATTTGACTTCAATTAAAAAGATGTCATATATTATTTGTTTTAATATATAAAACAAAATAAAAAATAATTTAAAACATATGTTTGCAAAATTATCAAAAATGTTAAAAATTCACAAATTCGCGGCTTCATCAAAATTAAAAGATGGCACGGATATATTTATCGATGGTGATTTATCAGAAGGAACTAAAATTTATGTTGTTACATCAGATGGAAACTTACCTTTACCTGATGGAGAATATGAGTTAGAAGACGGAACGAAAATTACTGTTGCTGAAGGTATTATAACCGATGTATCTGAAAATGATGGTGAAGAAGAAGAATCTGTATCCGCTGAAGAAGAATCAAAAAAAGGTGAAGAAGAAGAATTATCTTTTGATAGCCTAGATGGAATAAAAAATTCTATTGTAAGTGTTTCAGAACAAGTTAGTCAATTAATCGAAAAGATAGAAACTGTTGAAAAAATGAATAACGAACTTACTGAATCAAACAAAAAAATTGATGAGAAACTAAAAGGTTTTGAAGATTTAAAAACTAAAAATGAAGAATTTTCAAACCAAATCCAGGAGTTTAAAGATCAATTAGAAACTATACCTGGAGCAGAAAAAATTAAAAAAAGAGTTGAAAATGAAAACTCTAAAATTCCTAATAAACGCCTTCAAATTTTGAGGGATTATAAAGGATAAAAAAAAATAAATAAAAAATGGCTTTTACAGTAACAGATATAGGAAGTTGGGTGAATGAAAATTCGCAAGATTTAATTTCAGAGGCTATCCTAGAATCAAACACAATTGAAAAGGTGACTTTAATGCCTGGTATAAAGTATAAAGAACAGATCAAATATCTTGAAACTGATTCTGAAATACAGGCGGCTTCTTGTGGAACACCAACTACAAGTGGTTCGACTACTTTAACCGATAAGGATATAGAAGTGAAATCACTTATGGTTTATGAAGAAACTTGTCCAGAAGATTTTAATAAAACTTCTTTACAACTTTCTATGAAACCAGGATGGAACACAGAAATTCCTTTCGAACAACAATATGCAGATTTAAAAGTTAAAAATCTTCAAAAGAATATCGAAAAAATGATATGGAGTTCAACTGCCGCATCGACTACAAAGTGTGTTGGATGGGTTTATTCATTTAATAATGATAGTGATGTAGAAGATACAACTTTTGATTGGGCAGCAACAGGAAACACGGCTAGTGATTTTATGGGTGAAGTTTATACTATGGTAAACAAACTTCCTGATAAAATACAAGATATGACTGATTTAACATTATTTGTTAGTCCTTCATTATCAAGAAAAATGACTCAATCATTAGTAATCGCTGATGGTTATCATATTGATTTGACTAAAACAGACGGAAATAGCGAATGGGAATTTCCAGGAATAAATCTTACAGTTAAACCTACTAATGGTTTAGTTGGACAAGAAGTGGCTGTTTTAACACCAGCATCTAACTTAATAGTTGGAACTGACTTACAAAATGAATCAGAACAATTTAAACTATGGTATTCTGATGATGACCTACAGGTTAAATTCTTACAACAATTCAAAATTGGAACATCTTATTACTTTGGAGAATATGTAGTATTATCACAGAAAGCATCGTAAAAAAAAAATAAAATAAAAAATGTCAAATTGCTTATTATTTAATCAAAATATATCTAAAGCATGTAGAGATGCCCAACCAGGAATTAGTCAAATTTATATTGCTAATTTTGACGACTTGGAATCTGTAACTATGAATGCTGAAGATACAAAGATAACGGATATATCCGGAACAACTGCATCCGGTGCAACAAGTGGTTATTTTTATACTGTATCAGTGAATAAGGAAAGTTCTGGTTTTGTTGATAATTCAGATATAAGCATTCCTGACGGAAGATCTATATATATACCAACTCTAGATTTTAGAGTTTCAAATATGGATCCAACTACAAGAAGTATATTCAAACAGTTATCACAAGCGACGGTTGTTGCTATATTTAAAACTGTAGATGGAAGATACTACTTGGCAGGAAGAAATAACGGACTTGATATGTCTGCTGGAACAATGGCAACAGGAACAGCAAGAGGAGATTTCAAAGGATTAGAAGTAACCCTTGAAGGTCTTGAATCTGAACCAGTTGTTGAAATAGATACAGAATCAGTTATTATATCTGATATACTTGTATCATCTTAAAAAATATGAAAATTTTTTCATAATACCTATTATAATTATTTTTTAGTAAGATTACCTATTTAAATAAGGGGGAACCTCATCCCCCTTATTTTTTTTTGTCGCATACCTCAATTTTTAATATATATATAAAAAGTAATAACAATTATGTATATTAAATTCGAAGAACATAAAATACCTGAATTAAAAGAAATAAAAGCGTTTAGAAACTCTTATTATTTAGCAGGGAAAGGTGATAATTTTTTTAATGAATTAATTTATCTTTATGAAAACTCATCTATTCACAATTCTTTTTGTAATAATTTTACTCAAAAAGTATTTGGTTCAGGAATAGTTTCTGATTCTGAAACAGATAAAAATATAATAGAAAAATTAGAATTAAATGACATTCTTCATAAAATTATTTTAGATTATTATTTATATGGTGGTTTTTCTTTGGAAATTATATGGAACACTTTACATACGAAAATAACTAATATAAATTATATAGATTTTTCAAAGATAAGAAGTGGTATGGTTGATAAAGAAACTGATGAAGTAGAACTTTATTATTATTCTTATGACTGGAAAGCATATCATAAGAATATGGTGACTTATACTAAATTCAATACTGATGAAAAGAGTCATAAAAGACAATTATTTTATTATAAAGGTCATCACCCAGGAAACACGATATACCCAAGACCTTTATATATGGGTGGATTAAAACATATCTACACCGATATAGAATTAACAAAATATTATTATAATCTTGTTAAAAACAACTTTGTAGGAAACACAATTCTTAAAGTTCCTAGTGAAATGGACCCTGATAAACAGGTGGCATTTGAAAAAGGGTTAAAAGATAATTTTACTTCAAGTGAAAACGCTGGCTCGATAGTGGTTGTTTATGGTGATAGTGAAAACTCTGTAGAATTATTGGAATTTAATAAAGGAAGTGATGATGAAAAGTATAAATGGCTTACACAACAAGTTATAGATAGTTTAGTTATATCACATAGAATACCAAACCCAATTATATCAGGGGTTAGAATATCTGGAACTCTTGGTGGTTCTGAAGAAATGGAAATCGCTGAAAAAATTTATAATAAAAATGTTATATACCCTGCTAGAAACATTATTTTAAACCAATTTAATATATTAAATAAAAATCTTCTTACTCCTTTACAGGAAACTAAAGTAGAAGATGTGAACATATTTGAACAAAAAATAGAAAAATAATTATGGCAACAGAAAATTATTATTATCCGTTAATAACAGCAGAACAATTAAAAACTCTTATATCAACAATAAACAATAATATATCAGATGATTATATAAGAACTTTAATTGAAATCGAACAGAAAAAGACGATTAGATCTTTGTTAGGGTATTCTTTGTATAATAAATTACAACTTCAATATAAAAATACTTTATATAATACTACTACAACGACTACTACAACTTTATCTGGAACGACTACCAGCACTACAACTCTTTCAGGTTCTACTACTACAACGACTACTACATTAGAAACTTTAAATACTGAAAATGAAATTTTATATGAAGATTATATAAAAATGATTTTAGCCTATTCAGTTTATAAAAGGATGATAATTGATATGACTTATCAATTAGAAAATAATGGTTTAAGGAAAAAAATATCTGATGTTAGTGAGGTGGCTGAAAAAGATGAAATGACTTATGTTAGAAATCAAATTCAAAATGATTTAGAGTTTTATAAAACAGAAATGCTTAAATATATAAATGAAAATCAAAATGATTATCCACTTTATTTTAACGATATAGATGATAGATGGAGATCATTAAATAAAAACAGGTCTAATTCCTATGATTATAATATGAACATTAATGGAAATAGATGGCATATATCTAAAATTTAATATATATTCATATGAACAATAAAAAAAGATTTTTAACAAAAAAGACAAAGGTTAAATTAATCAAATTGATTAAAGAAACTTTTGACGATAAAAAAATTAAAAAATAAATGAAAAAACCTTATGGACATAAACAGTTGGATTTCTATCATTGTTTTTACAATGGTATGGATAACATCAATAGTTTCTTTATGGATAAAGATAAATATCAAAATAAAAGAAATGGAAATGCGTATAGAAAATAATAAAATATCATTAGAAAGAATGGAAGAAAAGAATAAAAAATATGATTTAAAACTAGATGATTATCAAAAACTTTCTAGGACTGAACAGCAAGAAATGAATAGAAAAATGGATATCATATTACAATCTTTGAATGATTTTAAAATATATATGGAAAAAAGATTAAAATAAATTATGGAAGAATTTGTTATTAAACCTTATGATACTTGGACCGATGATGAAATTTTAGATAGATATAATGAAACAGGGGAAAAGTTAATTTTATCTTATCTTTTTATTAAAAAGAACAATTTGAAGGCGTTAGATATAAAAGATATGTTTGATAATTTTGAACAATCATTCTTGTATATCTATAACCTTCAATGCGTTATGGAAGGTAAAGAAGAAAAAGAAAAATTCAGTTATATCAAAGATATAACTGATGATGATATTTATTATGATGATGAGGATTATGATTTTTAAAGGCTCATTCTTGGAAGAAGGATTTGATGAACATATGAAAGAAGTATGGGGATTGAATGGGTTTGATATTATTATGGGTAATCCTCCATATAATTACAATGAACTACACATTAACTAAAGACTAATGTGTTTCAGGTTTCATAGCCTCGTCTAACGACAACGACTCCACCTGTTTTTGTTTAATGTCCGACTCAATCCCTGAACCAGACAATATTTCTTTTGAAATGTCGCTTTCAGCGACTATTTTTAAACCTTGTTTTAAAATATTTTTACTTGCGTTAATATCTCTATCATGTTTTTCATCACACGATGGACAAGTCCATTCTCTATCTTTTAATGTTAAATCTTGATTTATCCAACCACAATTGGAACACATTTTGGATGATGGAAAAAATCTATCAATTTTAACAAATTGTTTATCATTCCACCCAGACTTATATTCCAACATAGAATAGAATGTGCCTAAACCAACATCACTCATTGCCTGTGCTAATTTATGATTTTTCATGATATTTTTTACTGCTAAATCTTCAACTGATATAATGTCGTGGTTTTTGACAATTTCAGTTGAAACTTTATGTAAATAATCTTTTCTAACATTAGTTATTTTTTCGTGTATTTTAGCAAGGTTTTTTCTTTGTTTATTTCTTGATGAACTACCCTTTATCTTTTTAGATAATTGCCTTTGATTAAATTTTAATTTCTTTAATTTAGTCTTTAAACTTTTAATATTTTCATAAGTAGTTCCATCACTTAATATAGCCAAATCTTTGATACCTGTATCTATGCCTATTTTACTACCAGTTTTATCATAAGATTTATGATTTACTTCACAAGTAATAGAAACATAATATTTACCTGTTGTTGATTTAGATATGGTAGCAAACAATATTTCACCATTGATTTCTCTATGTAAATTTATTTTGATACCACTTTTAAACTTTGGTATTATTAATTCATTATTTTCTAATTTAACGAATTGTGGTATCTTAAATGATTGTCTGTCATATTTTGACTTAAATCTTGGAAATTTAGTTTGTTTTCTAAAAAATTTACCATAAGCAGTATCAAGATTTCTTAAAGATGATTGTAATGATTGGCTATTAATTTCTTTTAACCATATATAATTATCATTCTTTTTTAATTGTGTTAAATCGTTAGCATTATCATAGTAATTTAGTGATTTCTCATCTTCAAGATATGTTTCTTTTCTTTTATTTAGGTAATGATTGAAAACAAATCTACAAGCACCAAAATGTTTAGCCAACAAGATTTCTTGTTCTTTGTTTGGATATATTCTAAACTTAAATGACTTAAATATTGTTTTCATATAATCTATATATTAAACTTTAAAAGTCATTTTTTACATTTTTTAATTTTTTTGTAAATACTTTGTGGTTTTGTGAAAAGTATTCACAAAAAAAATTAAAAATTATGTCTAAAAAATCTAATTATCGTTCAACAAATCGTTCAAAACATTATTTAAAATGTCATTTAATCTTTGTATGTAAATACAGAAAGAAATTACTGGTTGGTCAATTAAAAGATGATATGAAAAAATTATTATTAAATATTGCTTCTAAAAGTAATTTTGAAATAGAAGTCTTTGAAAGTGATATAGACCATATTCACTTTTTAATTCGTTATATTCCTCGTTTGTCTATAACATCAATAGTAAGGAAATTAAAACAGGAATCTACCTATCATATATGGCGTTTTCAACATAGAAATTATTTACACACTCAATTTTGGGTTGAAAAAACATTCTGGTCAGATGGTTATTTTGTTTGTTCAATTGGAGAAGCAAATCCAAACACCATTAAACAATACATTTTAACACAAGGTTAGAATTATTTTTTGTCAAATTTATCACAGAAGCTAAAGACTTCTGTGTTTTCTTTGACGAGTCATATAAAGATAATACTATATATGAAAAATTTACTATTAAATCCTTGAAACAGAAGAAAAGAAGTTGAATCATTTATTAAAAAAAATAAATGGAAAAAATTTAATAGGAGAAGGAGATCTAGAAAACCTGATTAAGAAATAAAAAGTATTTTTTATTTATTGACAATTATCTCTATTTCTTCTTTTTCTTTTTTTGTTAAATTGAAATAATCATATATATCTTGATCTGTCCATTTTTTATTAATATCTAATTTTGGTAATCTATAAAGTATATCTTGAGATGTCCAGTTTCCCCATCTTGTTATTTTCATTATATATATATATAATTTTGATAAAAGTATTTTTTTATTTTTCTCACAATCTATTTCATTATCACATATAAGATAACCCATACTTTGTGTTGTTCCATCACCTTTATTTATAAATAATTTTTCATAATAAGTTGATCTTGGAATCATTATTTTCCATTTATCTTGATTTAAATGTGGTTTTTGTGACCATTTTATAATATTATTTGTATGATATAATCTATATTTATGGATATCATCTTTTTTATCAGACATTATATCCCTTTTTGTATAAGCATGTAAATAACTATCATATTTTATTTTGTATTTTTCATTATCAGAAAAAACTACCTTTTTTAATATGTTAATAGAAGAATCTGTTATCAATAATGGTAAACAATCTATATCTATTTTTATTTCTGATTTATAAATTTTATTTTTGTATTTACATATAACATGAGTATTAGTGTTATCTGTTTTTGGTTTTTTCTTTATGGTAAAGAAACTAAAATTATTACCAACTCCTTTAAAGTATTTATCACACTCACCAATATTAATTTTTATTACATCATTTTCTTTAAACAATCTAAACATATTTTTATTTGAATTAGATAAACTCATCCAAGAAGAAGGACAAACAAAAGAAATTGTGCCACCATCTTCAATCTCATTAAATGCTTTTTCTGTCATAGGTCTCCATAAATTATGATTCTTGGCTTTTCTTTTACCAGTTTCGTTCATAACAGCCTGAAAAGGTGGATTTCCAATTATATTTTTAATAGGTTTATTAAATACACTTATATCAAATGTCATATAATCATGACATATAAAGTTCGTTTTATAAATATCAGATTTAAACATATTATTACAAAAATCTATGTTATCTTGTTGTATATCATTACCATATATCATATTTTCTATTATATGTTTTTCCCTTTGCTTATCATCTTTTATTATATATTTAAGTCCATCAATATCACTATATCCATCGTAATTAATACCATTACCCATTAATATATCATATACAAAAAATAAAAAATATCCATTTCCACATGTTGGATCGTAAAAATTAGTATTTTTATCTTGCCAAACTCTTTTATCAATGCTTTTCAGTATATCTGCAATTAGTTCAATATGAGTAAATACTTCCCCATAAACATCTTTTTTGTTATTGTTTATTACTAATTCGATCTTTTCTAATTTAATCATAAAATTTATTAATATTTTTTTTTCAACTCCATTTTTAATTTATTGATTACTTTTTTTTTTCTTTTTCATTTTTTATTCTTTTTTTTCAGAAAGATTGCCATTATCAATTCTAAGTTGTTTAAAAAAGCAGCATCCGCTAAATCAGGAAAAAAAAAAAACAATCTGATGGTGAAGAATTGTTGATAATGAATTATTAAATGGAGTAATTTGTTTAATTGCTCTTGTTTTCCCACCAGCATATCTTAATATCGTTTTCATTTTTCTTTATTATTTTTTTTTTAGATATTCTATTATTAACCCTATTTTAAAATATCTTATACAAAAGGTGATGAAAAATTAAACATTGATGATATTGATTGTTGTATTGGTTGTTATTGGTATGATGTAAATGATTTGCTATAATATATTCTATAATGTTATATGAAAGAGATAAGGTAATTCTTTTTCGTGCATAACTTTTAGTAGAGTTTCTATAATTTGTTAAAAAAAGTGAATTATATTTTTCTCTATTATTATTTATTATATAATTAAATTCATCACATATCTTTATCTGATCACTTAGATTATATTCATCAGGTAAAACTATAGTAGCAAAAGTCCTATCAGACTCTTTTGCATAAAAATGTTTATCTTTCATAATTAAAGATATTTTACCATTATCTGAACCACTATCTGTGCATCTTAAATATAAATTAGAATTTGGTTTTGTTTTAGATTTTTTTACGAGCCTTTGTATTTTGTTATTTTTATATTTATTCATTTCATGAATAAAATCACCACCAATTTTATAATTATATTTTTTTTCAATTAAAAATTGTTTTCTATTTTTATTAGGATAAAAGATAGTATCAATGTATTGATATTCATTTTCTTGTTTATGGAAAGCAAAAGAGCAAACAGTATAAGTAGTATCTGAAAATACTGTTTCTTCGAATATATTTAATTTATCTATTTTATACTGTGATAAAAAATCATCTCTTAATTTTGTTCTTTGATCAGAAAAAAAGTTTAATGGTATAATAATAATACCACCATCACAACCCATGATAGTTTTTAGAGAAATTTTATATAGGTCATTCATATCATATTTATCATATAATGTTTTATCTTTATTTTTATTTCTGGCCAAATACGGTGGATTTGTTATCACCCACTTATATTTATAATCAGGTGGGTAATTTAATGTGTCTCTTTTAATTGTTAAATCATTTTTTGGACTTATATCATATGCTATTTTTTTATTATCAAATAAATTAAGCAAATCCCATTCACCAGCAAAAGGATCTATTATACAAGCATCTTTCGGAATATAATCAATTAGATTACCTATAATATATTTAGAATTTCTTGTGTAAAATTGTCCTAATTCTTTTTTCATTTAAATTATTTTATTTTTTCTTCAAGATTCAAATTATATTTTTCACCACCAAAACCCATTAAATATATATATTAAAAAATTAAAATCAAAAACTCCCCAATTCACTAAAAAAAATATAAATATAAATATAATAATATAATATATATATATCATGATCTTGCATGTTTTGTCTATAATACCTATGAATAAAGGGGTTCAGGTGTGTGAATTTTGATGTTTTTAAGAAGGAGTATGTTTAAGTATGTTTGAAAAATGAGTTTTAAGGGTATTTTTATTTGATCTGGAGGAGTTTAAATTATTTTTGGTATATGATATCGTCTTTTAAATTAAAGTTTGTTAGAACTCTTTAAAATAAGTTTTAAAAGAATCAATATGTTTCATTAGGGTCTAGTTCATACATTTTTTTCAAATCCTTTTTACCTTCTTCGTTTTCTTTCTATTCATGAACTACACATTAGTCTTTAGTTAATGTGTAGTTCATATATTAAAAATTACACCCTTAAAATAAAAAAATATCATTTATATCATAATGATTATTATTAGATAAATCTTTAAAATTTTTAGCGTGAGCCCTTTTTACAATTTCACTTATAAATGGAAATGATTTATTATATTTTTTTTCATTAAATGTTTTCCAACTATTTAAAACTTTTAAATAAGATTCCATTAAAATATCATATCTCATATCACTATCATTATATTTAAACTTTGAGTTTATTCCTTTACATATTTTATAAATATAAAGCATTAATTTTTCTGTTGGACTTCCTTTTCCTTTTGATAAAATTAATTCATAAGTTAATTTACTATCAAAAATATAATTCTTACTTTTATATTCTCTTTGATATTTTTGTTGATAATCTTTATATGATTTCTTTTGACTATATTTTTTCCAATAATCTTTATTTAATTCTCTCCATCTTTTTTGATAATTTTTTTGATAGTCAGGAGTTTTTTTTATATCAATCTTCTTTTCTCTTTTTACATATTTTTCTTTTTGATAAGCCTTTATTTTTTCTTTATTCTTTTCATAATAAGCCTTCCTTTGTTTTTTAAACTTTTCTTTATTCTTTTCATAATAAATTTTTCTTTGCTCAGTTATCTTTTCTTTATTCTTTTCATAATAAGCCTTTTGTTTATCATTTTTCATATTTTTACTTTTCTTTTTAAAAATAAATAATTAAAAAAAATATATATGTTATTAAATATGAACATAATAATACATTACACCTTTTTATATTTCTCTTTTCTTTTTCCATTATTCTATATTTAAAGGATTTTTTATTTTATACTCTCCATCTATATTCTTATAGAAAAAAACATCAAAACTATATTTATAATTTTTTTCTTTATAATCCCTTTTCCATTTTTCATAAATATTATAAATACTTATCAATATATCTTCTTCCTTTGATATAATAAGTTCGTCTTTATAATAAATTTCTATCTTATATTTTTTCATAATCCGTTTTTTTATATGACCTGTCAAAGAAAACTACGACATCTTTAGTGTCGTAGATGAATTTGACTTCCAAAAATGGAAAAAAGTCATTATTTTTTAATTATATATTTGTGTGTAGTTCATATATATTTATATAATTATATGAAAATAATTAAATATACATATAAATTCAGGTTAAGACCAACAAAGGAACAAGAGAACCTTTTAAATAAACATTTTGGATCAATTAGATGGTCTTATAATTACTTCCTCAATCAAAGAAAACAAGAATACCTCAATAACAAAAAATCAGTTAATTATTATGATCAATCAAGAGAATTAACACAATTAAAGAAAAAAGAAGAAACAAAATGGTTAAAAGAAACTAATGCTCAGTCACTTCAATTTTCATTAAATAATTTAGATATGGCCTATCAAAACTTTTTTAATAAAAGGGTAAAATTTCCTCGTTTTAAATCAAAGAAATCAAAAAATTCATTTACCGTTCCTCAACATGTAAAAAATGAAGGAAATAAAATCTATTTTCCTAAATTTAATGAAGGGATAAGAATGGTAATGGAACGAGAGATTAAAGGAAAAATAAAAAAAGCAACCTTAATTAAAACACCCACTGGTAAGTATTTTGTTTCAATTCTTACAGAAAAAGAATACACACCAGCAAATAAAACAAATAAATCAATAGGAATAGATTTGGGGTTAAAGGATTTTTTAGTGTTATCTAATGGTTCGAAAATCAAGAACCAAAGGTTTTTAAAATACTATGAAAGAATTTTAACCAAAAATCAAAAGCATCTATCAAGGAAGAGAAAAGGATCAAATCGTTATGAAAGACAAAGATTGAAGGTAGCTAAAATCCACGAGAAGATAACCAATTCAAGAATGGATTTAATTCATAAAACTACATTTAATTTAATTAAGGATTTTGATAAAATATATCTTGAAGATCTGAATGTTAAAGGAATGATGAAAAATTATAGATTAGCAAAATCTATCAGTGATGCTAGTTGGGGTAAATTCATTGATATCCTTACATACAAAGCAGAATGGAATGATAAAGAAATTATTCATATCGATAGATTTTTCCCTTCATCAAAAACTTGCCATAAATGTGGATACATCAATAATTCTTTAACATTGAAAGATAGATCTTGGACTTGCCCTGATTGTGGCGAAAATCATGATAGAGATGTAAATGCATCAATTAATATCCTCAATGAAGGATATAGAAAAAATATATCGGGAGGGACTTCCGATTACAAACGCAGAGCTCAAATAAGACTTTCCCAGGAAAGCATAA